>Ga0131853_10003759_pt1 | contig 27299 bp, 24 predicted proteins | sample TergutLab28metaG_FD_92764 | JGI IMG/M metagenome (GOLD analysis project Ga0131853, IMG submission 92764) | Labiotermes labralis P1 segment gut microbial communities from Petit-Saut dam, French Guiana - Lab288 P1 (version 2) (version 2) | ecosystem: Host-associated > Arthropoda: Insects >...
AAGTCAGTTTTACCTATGATTTTCTTGAAGAACTGCAAAAAGCTGGTTTTGACATAGAACAGATTGGATTTGATATTGAGGAAAAACTGATTGATTATGTCGTTGCCGAAGTACAATATGAAAGTCAATACAGCACAAGACAAAATCCCAAATATGATATTGGATTAAATTTCAAATTCATCGATGGAAGTTGGACCAACGACCATGGAACTGGACGTCTTGTAGAGCTTGTGGAGATGAATTTATCACAAATTGAACATCTGGAAACTGAAGCAGGATTCAATGCAGTTGAATACTATGAAGCATTACAAAGTCTCGGGGAATTATTAGAAGATGACGAGGTGAGACATCCAGAAATTGATAGATTATCTCCAGATGAACTTAATGAGCTTGCTTCCAAAGTGGAAGAATATCAAAACGATGTCGACTATCCAGATAGAAACTATGAAGAGTTCTTTGCAAAAGCTTTACCAAATCAGGATAAACAAGTCATCATGCTGAATGCCTATGATGACCGTTCAATGTCTAGAGAATATCCTACACATATTTCTCCTGAATTAGACGAACTTCCAAAAGAGTTACTTGATTTACCAAATGCTGAAAAATATTCTGACGAGGAATTGAAAAGAATATTGATTGACGGAATTTCTGAACAATACTCTGTTGAGAATCAAACCTTGGGTAAATTCTATAATCAAACCATAGGACGTTTAGATTATGAATTTAGGGGGGATGTTGAAGCAGAATTTGAACTTCCAGAATTTCCTCATGTGATTTTCACAGCAGATTTTCCGACTGAACAGTTTGAATTGAAGCAACGAGTATTGCTTGAGTGGAACTATGATTTCACAACTGAAGCAGACAATAAATATGATTTAGAATCTGCGGTCAATTACTGGAATCAGAAGTTCTTAGGAAATGAAACAATGCAACTGGATTATGAAAAGGTACTTGAACAGCGAGTAGGAAAAGAACTTACCACAGAATGGGGGCTTGAACATCAAGAGAATGTGGAAGAATTGATTGAAATGTTAAATGCAGTTACGCTTGATGATACTCCAACTCAAACTGATGTTCCAACAATTGAGGGAACATGGAGTGATGAGGGGCTTACTTGGTTTGATGAAAACATTAGCCCCATTAACTGGGTAGATGAACCTGAATATATGGAAGAAAGAAGTTCAAAATTCTCTGAAACTTCTTTATCTGCTCAAGAATCTAAGGAAGAAGAACCAGAAATCAAACAAGGAAGGGGGAGATAATATGACTACAAAGACTTACACAAAGTTTGCTGAGCAGCTTAAAGAAGCACAAAGCAAAGATATTGTAGCTATTGCTCAAAGTTTAGGGATGAATCTTGAGAAAAACGGACAATATTATTCTGGAAAATGGCAAGGCCATGATACTTTCCAAATCAACCCTAGAAAAAACACTTTCAACTGGTATGGCAGAGGTTTTGGAGGTGGAGTTATTGACTTAGTTTCTGTTCTCCAATTTGGAGCAATGGATGAAGAAACAAAGAAACAGAACTTTAGACAGTCTGTTGCTCATTTGGTTGGTGCAGAAGTTCCGAAATTTGATGCCTCAAAACTACCTGTTCAAAAATCATTTTACTATTATTTGGAAGATTCTCCGAATATGAATTTAGCCATAAAATACTTGAAGGAAGAACGGGGATTGTCTGATGAGACCATTTCCTTTTTTATTTCCCAAGAGGCTATTTCTCAATCCGTATGGTCAAGTAAAGATAAGGATGGTAAAGAATATAATGAACCTGTTGTTGTCTTTAAAAACAAAGATTTTAATGGAAATATTGTGGGTGGTTCTGTTCAAGGCATTGAAGAACATAAAGAACGACATACAGATCACGCTTCGGGTCATTTGAAACGAGTGATTAAGAATTCGGGGGCTTACAGTGGACTTGCTGTAGATATTGGAAAGCCTAACCGAATCATCGTTGCGGAATCTCCCATTGATTTGATGAGCTACTATGAACTGCATAAAGAGAACTTGCAGGATGTTCGCTTGATTAGTGCAGATGGATATAAACCTCAAACCTATTCCACCCACTTGTTACAAGTGATGGCTAGAAATATTTTTGTACCAAACCGTCCTACAAAGAAAGTCGAACAAGAACAATGGCTCAAACAACTGGATGTAGATTTATCTCAGGCAGAAGCTTCTCCTCACTCTTACTTCGATAAAGAAAAAGGAAGGGTCATCACAGATGGGGAATATCTTGCTCATCAAGACTATTCCAATTTAGATGTGGAACTCAGAGAAGAAATGAAAGCAATGGACCTGGAGCGAATCCACTCGGATTATATCAATTATGGGTTGATGAAAATGACTCAAGACCAACCACTCATTGTTTTTGCTTATGATAACGATAAAGCAGGTCAAGAATTTGTGGAACGGTTCAAAAAAGATTATCCGCAACTCGGTAAATATACCCAGAAAGATTTTCCGCCTCTTATCACAGAGGAAGAAAAGAATGACTGGAATAATGAATTAAAAAGAAGAAAAGGAGCAACACAAATGGCAGAAAAAACCATGAATCAAAAAGAAGAACTTGGAGTAGAAATTCCTGAATTGAAAGAACCACTCTTGCAAGCCCCAGGACATCAAGATTTTTATTTTCAGGCTTCTGATTTAGAACACCTTTCAGGAGATGTCGCCTATTCTATTGGAGAGGGTAAACTTACAACTGATATCCAAGAAGCACTTGTTTGGAGTCAAACAAATACCAATAAGACGACTGAATTGAAAGCCTATCTCTCAACTTTGGAGAACTCTGATGTTTATGACAGATATTTTAATACCCAAACAGCAACTTCAGAAGAAATAAAGATGGTTGAACGTTGGTACTCAGAGCATAATGGTGTACTTGTTTCAGATCTGAAAGATCAAATGGCTAGAAATAAAGGCTCTCAAACATTTATGGCCAATACAACAATCAATGTTGAAAAAATTGCAGAAGAAGTCTTTGAACAACACACCAAATCTGATTCTCCACAAAAATGGGAAGCCATGATTGAAGAACAAAAAGATAGAGAAGGGATGAATATAGATGTCGCCTTTTCTCAATTTGCTAATGATGTTTGGGAGAGTATGTCTGAGAAATTACCCCAAGACCAACCTGAACTTGCGGAGGAATTTCAAAAACGTTATGAACAATTTTTCTTCCAAGGAGAATCCGTAGGACAACTCAGTCGTGTAGAACGCAGAAGACAAGAAAAAGAAGAAGGTTTGCCTGCTCTTCAATATTCTCAACTTGCGATTGAGTGGTTTGTTGAAAAACTCAAATCTTATCTTGCAACAATCAAGAAAAGTGCAAAAGAATTCCTTGAAGTAAGCCCAATATTAAGAGAAAACCTCAAAGCAAGAAATTATGAAGGAATCGCTAAGTTTCTAAAAGATGATGTACGGAAGTTTACCAATAAAGATAACTTAAGAAATTATCTTGAATTTATTTCAAAATTTCCTAAGTATTCTTTCCAAAACTCTCAACTGATTCTTGCTCAAAATCCGAATGTCAGTCGATTAGCTGATGCGGAAACATGGGAGAGATTAGGAAGAAAAATAAGTGAAGATCAACGTGCAATAACTGTTGTTGCACCAAAAGTTAATATGAATGGTGCAGATGAAAAACCACTCATCAATTCTGATGGCGAATTCATTAAGGGTCAATCTTACAGCTTCAATGCACTCTATGATATTTCACAAACGGTTGGAAGTAAACAACCTCCTGTCCCTCTTCATATGAGACAAGAGAGTTTAGACGATCGAACTCGTTATGCGAAACTCTATGATTCCATCATAAAGATTGTCCCTTTCAAAGTTTCTATGCAAGAAATTGTCTCAGATTCCAATGTTGTGAAAAACGATGATTATTCCTTTACGATTCGACAAGGTTTGGGATATGAAAAGACAGTGGAATCCCTTCTTTATCTTGCTGCTTATCAGAAATTAGCAGAAATTCATAAAGGTCAAGATACCCCTGCTCGTCAATTTGAAGCAGAGGCAATGACTGTGATTTTAGGCGAACGTATGGGAGTGGATACAAGACAATATTCTTTAGATGCCCATGCTCAATGGACAGGTGCAGAAAGTTCGATGCTTGCTCTTCAACATTCAATGGAAAATATCACGACTCAATCAGAAAAAATGATTGTGAACTTGGATAAATCGCTCAAAGAAACGTTTGGAAAAACACAAACACATAATTTCTTTGAAGAACGTTTGGCTCAAGAAAAACAGCAAACTGTTACACCTTTGGTTGTCCCTACTCAAACTCAAGCAGCGAGCATTGAACCGTCAAAGTCTCAAACTCCTCTAGAGTCTCAACAAGCAGACGCTTCGGTACAAATCAGACGATAGGAGGAGGTTCAGCTCATGATGATGAGGGAGAACAAAACTAAATTATTACCTGAGGATATTGCTCCCTTCTTTTTAATAGATGCAACCTCAGAAGAACCCAAACTTGATCCCAAAGGAAAAAGAATAAAGAAAACAAAACTGGTCAAAAGACTGGAACACTTGATTGAACTCTATTCTCCTTTAGAGTTGGAAGAGGATATTCAAGAACTTGAGTTTATTCTCAAAAAACTCCGTCCATTAAAAGTACCCGATTATAATGATTTGGTTTCTGATATTTATTGGATGTATGCTCCAGATGTGATTCACGAAGAAGTAGAAAATAATAAGAAAAAAGAAGTGAAAGGAGAGAGCAGAAATCAAGAAATGAAATTGATTCTCTATTCCCCCAAACTTCCTGATTCATTTATTCAAAATGAATCAGATGAACCCCTAAGTGAAAATTATCCTATCAAAAGTAGAAATCTGTTCTCTTCACTCTTTTTATCTCCTAAAAAAGAGAAGATTCAAAATGAAGAAAGCTAGATTTTTATAAAGGGGGATTGGGGGATACCCCCAAAACATTTATAGCCGAGTGAGAGAGTAAAATCTCTTGCTCGGTTATAAATTATTGCAAAAGGATAACCTTTTGCGTTGCTCGCAACAATGGGGTTAAAAATAATTATCCAAAATTGTAAAATAACGTCATAAAAACAAGAGGAAAGGATTAAGAAAGATGCCAGAAAATTATAAACGTGAACGTCCGTGTCAAAAATTAGTGAGATTTAGCTATGAAGAATTGGAATTTGTCAAACGGAAAATACAAGCCAGTCCCTTTTCAGATTTTCAAAATTTTGCCCGTGTCGCCATCATCAGTTCTGAAATCAAAGTAGTGGATTATTCCCAACTTGCAGGATTGAATCGTCAAATTCAAAGAATCGGAAATAACATTAACCAAGTGGCAAAGATTGCCAATCAATCAGAAGCCATTTCAAGTGAGGAATTGGCTACATTGATTACTCAGTTAGACGAAGTCAAAAAACTCATGATAGGAACGCTCCAATCAGAAATTAGAAAGGGAAGTGCAAGATAATGGTTTATACAAAAATTATAAAGATTCATTCTGTGAATCAATTGAGAAATGCTTTGCCCTATGCCAGTAAAAAAGAGAAAACAGGACGAGTAGATGAGAGCCTAAAAAGTCATTTTGATGAAGTCTTACCCTATATCATGGATAGCGATAAAACACTCCATCGACGACTGGTCACTGCTCATCGATTAACCAATGTGGAGCAGGCGACAGAAGAGATGTTACTGACTAAATTACAAGCTGCTTATGCCAAAGGGACGAACATTCAATTTGATTGTGAAACTGGAGAGATGAAAGCACCTGAGTTGTCTTCTTTGGATAAAGGAAACAAAAAGGGCAAGCCCATCCTTGCCTATCATTTGATTCAATCGTTTTCTCCTGAGGATGATTTGACACCTGAGGAGGTTCATGAAATGGGTCGTCAAACCGCTTTAGAGTTTACGGGTGGAGAATGTGAGTTTGTCATTGCGACTCATACAGACAAAGAACATACCCATAATCATATCGTCGTGAACTCCACAAAACAAATCAGTGGGAAAGCTCTCCATTGGAAAACGCCTCCTAAAAAATTGTTGGAGCAAATCTCAGATAAAATCTGTTCACAGGCAGGAGCGAAAATAATAGAGAAGTCCCCTAAGAATAATCATGCCAGATATACCATGTGGCAAGTGGAAGGAATCTATAAAAAGAAAGTCCAGTCTCGACTGGATTTTTTATTGGATCATTCATCCAATCTTGAAGATTTTCTACTCAAAGCTCAAGCCCTTAATCTTGAAATGGACTTTTCTGGTAAGTGGGCAACATATAAGCTCTTAGATGAGCCACAGATGAGAGCGACACGTGGGCGTAATTTATTAAAGTCTGATCCAGAGAAGTATAACTTGATTCGCATCGAAGAGAAACTAGAAATGAATGGTTTGGAGTTGTCTGTGGAAGAGATTCTTGCTCGGTATGAGGAAAAAATTGAGGCTCGACAATCCAATTTTGATTTTCAAATGATGATTGAGCCGTGGCAAATTCATCATGCGACAGAGAAAGGTTATTATCTTAATGTTGATTTTGGGACAGCCAATCACGGTCAAGTCTTTATCGGAGCATATAAAGTTGATAAATTGGAGGATGGGAATTATAATCTTTTTATCAAACAAGATGATTATTTTCAGTTTTTGAATGCCCAGTCTTCTGAAAGGAGTCGGTATATGTCAGGAGCAAATTTAGTGAAGCAGTTGCGTTTATATAATGGTCATGTGCCTCTTAAAAAAGATAGGAAGATTGAAACAATCGATGAAATTGTGGATGCCATTAACTTTATGCTTCGTCATGATGTTCAAAATGGGGTTCAACTTGAAAATCTTGAAGAAAATCTGCAAAAGGAAATTGATGAAAGCATAGAAAAGGTCAAGGCATTAGATGAACAAATTTCTGATCTTAAGCAGATTGCCAAGTATAAATTAGGCGAATCTTTACCTGACGAACACCTCCAAGAAATTGCCAGTCAACGCCTTAAGGAATCAGAAATTGATGATGAGTCTGGTTATATTGAAATCATGGAAGAGGTTGAAGCAATTCAATTTAATCGGGATGTTTTAGATGAGCGTATGACGGAAGCGATTCATTCGCTTGATCGAGTGCATGAGATTCAGTACAATGCAGTAAATAATCAAGAGTCTAAAAACTCAAAATAAGAAAGTCCACGAAAAATACTTATTATTTGCTAACGCTTCACTTTTTTTGATAGAATACATTTATTCAATTAAAAGGGACGGTGCAGTTCCATTAAAATCCTGGTATTTCTATAATATCGGGGTTTTATGTTTATATAAAAATAGAGAAAAAGTATTCAAAAGCATAACAGAACAGATAGATCTTCTTAAAAGTAAAAATTTGGAGTTTGACAATAAGATTGCTGCTGCACAACAGCTTAGTAATTATGGTTGTTTTGAAATAATCAATTCATAAGGTGTTTTTTTATATTTCTGATTTGACACTACTATATTTTATGCTATACTTTAAAGTATGATAGAGGTTGTCTCGTGCCTATCCTTTGGAAGCATACAAAGAGACCGCCGTTTTTTTATACATTGAGATAAAAAAATGGAACAAAATTAGTTAAAACTCTGGAGATGCTTTCTATCTATGCGATAGACAGAAACATAAAGAAAAAGCAAATACTCCAGTAGCATAATGATCTAACAGCTTTTGGTGTAAATTTGTATAAAATGATGATATAGAATAATTGAGCCCTCTAATCGGAGGGCTTTTTTCTTATTCTAAAAATTGATATTCCATTGTTTTTGATATAATTTTCAAAAATTAATAGAATAAAAAGTTAACTCGTAATGAAAACAATTGAGTGATCTTATAGAATTATAGTCAAAAAAAGCTAACACAAAACCTTGTAAATCATGAATATTAAAGGTATTTACATTGTTATTAAATAGTTTGATTCCCAAAATATTTTTGCTTGACATATAAAAGTTTTAGGAATATAATGAAATTGTAAAATTCTTAAAGCATTTTTAACGCCTTGAATTTTATCGTTCAGATTTACAGTTGAATGTGGAAAGTAATACGCTCTTTTCCTATTCTAACAAATAGGAAAAGAGTTGAGGGCAGAGCCCCTCAACTAACACTAATGGTAATACCAAATTTTTTATATAGAAGGAGACTACTATGTCATCATCAACTATTGCAGCTACACCTGAGCAACTGCGTCAAACAGCAGCTAAATTCTTAGCAAAAGCTGAATCTATTCAAACAGATGCAGAAGAATTGGAAGAAATGGGTAACCAATTGCTTGAAGATTGGAAAGGTCAAACTTCTGAGGCATTCATGAAACGTTTCGAAGAAACAATGAAACCAAACATGAAAGCTATCACAGAAGAACTTGATGAAATCCATAAAGGTATTGATACTCATGCGGACAAAGTTGAAGAGTTAGACACTTCAGGTGCAAAGGCTTGGTAATCGAGGAGACATCAATTTTATGGTGTCTTTTTTATTGAAAAAAGAAAATGAAAAGAAAATATAGCGTATTATTATTCATAACGATAGGACTGATCATAAGTGGGATAGGCAATTATAGAGCTTATGCGGATGACGGTTCTTTGCAGTTGAACAATGGGATGATTACAGGAAATAATTCTGGAGTAGGAACAGTTGGGGATTTTCCTATTCGAGGAGAATTATTCTTACCTCAAATGAATCAAAGTGAAGAAAGTCGTGTGAAGAATCAAGACCAAATTCCACAAGGGGTTCATGATATAGATTTTAGAGCTAAAGATGAAAACAATACTAACAAATTAGCTGTTAAACCTGTACAGGATAAATTATTTCATAGTTATCAAGGGACAGTTTTATCTTCTAATACAGATTCAACTTCGAATAACACAAATAATATATTGCTGATTTTTGGTATATTGGCACTTCCCTTGGCGTTTCTAACTATATATATTGCACAAAAAACCACAAGAAGAAAGAGAAACAGATGAGTGAGCACATAAGAGTAAGTATCAGTAATAACGGAATAGAAAAAGATTACAAAATCCCTTCACAAGTCACCCCTCGACGCTTAGAAGAAATGTATAGTGAAATATGTGTAGATAAACAAATTTTACTACCAGAAAAGTGGCATTTTGAAGTAAAGGGAAAAGTCATTGACTTGGATAGTGATTATCTTATCAGTGAATTAGGTTTATCTGATGGCGATGTCTTGAAAGTAGTAGCGGAGAAATAGAATGAAAAAAATATTTGATGGAAAAACAGAACTTAATATCCAAAGAGAACCTGATGAGTTCATCGTTTATTTAACGAGTGCTCAGATAAAAAGGGAGGGAGAGGAGCTTATTGAACAATCTGCACAATTAAAGCTTTTGACAGGTGAGATTTTTGAAGCAGAACTTCATTATGAACTAGGGAATCAAAATCAAAGTTTACAAGAATTGATAGGAAGTGCCTCTACGCAGGTTGAACGTCTTCAGCTTGCTCTACAATGTCGACATTTAAGAGAAAATCAAACGGATTATCGCATTCCTTTTATTCATCCTGAAAACATCTTCTATAAAAACGGAATGTTGACAATCATTCACTCAGGAATCAAAGATATATTAGCTCCAAAGGAAATCTCAAAGGATCTATTCTTTGCTCAATACAAAGCGTTGATACTTTCCATTTTTCATCCTGAACAACGGTTTGAAAGTTTTTTAGGTGGAGACAATTTGCCAAAAGACAATTTAAGTGCCAAAATTTCTAGCATTTCATCTTTTGATGAGCTAGATGCTCTACTTGAAGAAGCCTACAGTCAAGAAAAATCAAAAATTGGAAACTCTATTATGCAAATCCCTAAACGTCGTTATCAGATTTTAGTTGGTTTAGGAATAGTAACAACTCTTGCGACAATTATTCTTGGGATTATGACATTTGTAACCTATCAAAGCGTCGTTCCAAAGGCAAATGCGGTCAATACAGCACAAACTGATTTTATTAATCGTAATTACGGGCAAGTACTCACAGATTTAAATCAATACCAACCGTCTCAACTTTCTAAGTCAGCCCGATACGTGCTTGCGGCTTCATCAGTTAATTTGACTTCTTTGTCTAAAGATCAACAGTCATCTATCCTTGGCACATTATCTACCACAACGGATGACAATACATTGAATTACTGGATTTATGAAGGACGTGGAGAATTTGAAAAGGCACTTAATCTTGCTCAAAATATTGGGGATAATCAACTGATTCTTCTCACTTATACAGACCTTTATTCCACTACAAAAATAGACCAAAACATGGATGGAACAACAAAACAATCAAAATTAGATGATTACAGTAAGAAAATCTCAGATTTAGAAAAACAGTTAGGGAAATAAGATGGATAAAAAACGATTAAAACTCATTCTAATTACGGGAATTTTAACAGTCATTCTTGGAGTATTTTCTTTTGGAGTGACAACTTATTACGGTATCTTTTCATTAGTTGTGTGTTATATTATTGGGCTTATATTCTCTATTATTTGCTTTATTCAAGCCATTAGAAAGCACATCAACGTTGTAGGTCCAGTTTTAGCCGCAGCAGGATATGGATGGGGAGCATTTGTTTTTGCAATTTGTCTGAGCTTTCCAGATGGTGGACTTTTTATACCGGGAGGGTATCTGGGTATTTTAGTTTTCATTGCAGGTGGCATTTTGATGATTATCCTCAATAATTATACCCCCAATCCTGAAGTGAAAGAGGGACAATAGATGAAAAAAACATTGGTAATCAGTTCTATTATTGTCGGAATTATTTTAATTGGAATAGCAATCACAATCGGAGGGAAGTATTTTATGGATGAACAAGCCAAGAAACAAGCACAAGAAGCACAATATGAAAAGATGTTAGCGACAGTCAAAGCACAAGTCAAAGAAGAAATTGAATGGAATTTCAAAGATATTAACTCAGTGACTTTCGAGTATCAACCCACACCCACAGATGGAACGCTTCCAACAAAACAGGATCAAAGTTTAAGAACTACTCCTATGGGAGGGCTTTATTATGATGGTTACATCAATGGAAATAAAAAGCTACAATTTGATGCTAAACTAAATACAGATTTTTTGCCAAATAAATTATCGATAGATGATATTATTTTAATAACATCAGATAGAACAGGTTTGATAGATACATTTGAGTGGTATAAAGCTCCAGTTTTAGATCAAGAACATTGGCCTAATAAAAATTGGTTAACTAGTTCAGATATTTCTCAGCTAAAAAAACAAGGATATACCAAATCTATTACTGGAATTGAGATACAAAAATACTTTGAGGAGAAAAGTAAATGAGTGTAGTTAGTAATCCAAGAGAACAAAATAAAGATGAATACTTCCATTATGCCGAAGATGAGTATGATGACAGTAGATATTATAAAAATGTAGGAGATGCAAAAGTCATTGATTCTACACACTCCAATCCAGACAAATATGAATCTAACGGTCTCCAAGCTTCCATCGTCCATGACAGTCAAGGGCATACCACGGTTGTTTTTCGTGGCTCACAAGGTATGGGAGGTGCGGCTGGAAATAAGGACTGGGCTCAAGACTTGGGCTTCAATGACCCTTACGCGTATCAAAATCCTAACTCACAAGTGAAAGATGCGGAGGCGTGGATTAAAGATATGCAGGCACAAGGCAAACTTCCAGACGATGCAGGCATGAAAAATGTCACTTTTACAGGGCATTCTTTGGGTGGAGGGCTTGCCATGTGGGCAGCCGTGCATTATGGGGGTTATGCAGTCGCATTCAGTGGACCTTCTACCTATAATATGCTTACGCCTGAAGAAAGAGCTAATCTTGATAAATCCAAAGATAGAATCACAAACTATGTGGCTATCGATGATGGTATTCCTCATGTACCAGAAGGTGTACCAAGGTTAGGAATAACAAAGTATATCGAAACCAGTGATATGAAACAAGGATTTTGGAAATATTTAGGATTAGATATTTTAGGAGCTTCAGGACATGACCATGCCTATCTTCTTGTTGGTGGAAAAATAGTGGAGTGTCCCAACCAAGCACTTGCAGAATTTCAGAGCGATGAGTGGTTCAGTAATACCATTATTGGCAATCTTGGATTAGTTGGCTTTGGTATAGCTGAACTAGAAAAACTGGGGATGTACACAGGGGTAGGTCAAGGTCTCTCTGATGGTAAAGATTTCTTAGGAACGACGCTGAATGCTGCTGGGGGTTGGTTCAAGGTAGAAAAGGATTCTAACCAACCTGTGCAGGTACTTGTAGAGGATTCGATTACCAGTCTAAAAGCCATTAAAAAAGAAAATGATGCGTTGGTAACAGAACTGACAGATCGGCTAGAGAATAACATTGCAGTCGCTAACAGTTACTGGGGATTTATTTTAAGTCCACAAGACATAGACGATGAAGTGAAAAAGCGTAATCTTCAAGTCCTCTCACACATCAATGAAGATAAAGTGGCAGAAGTCAGTCAAAAACTAGATAAAGAAATCGCTGAACTTCAAGATTTTGGGAAGAAATATTCAAAACTTATCCAAGATGCTGTCGAAGTAGATAAACAAGGAAGAGATAAAATGATTGCTACAGAGTCCCACTCCAATGGATTAGGAACAAATGCAACCAACGGTGGAATGGGACTTGGTGGGAATATGAAACCGTGGTAATAACCATACTCAAATCAAGAAATAGGAAGAAATGAAAGAATCAATGAAAAACAAAGAAGCACAAGTATTTTTAGACGAAGTGACTCATCCAGAAAAGTTACAAGCTGTTGTCTATATTTTGGGGGATTGCTTAGAACGTCTCACTTTGACAGAACAAAAAAATAAAGCACACTGGAATGAAATCGATTTTGAATATGCTGAGGACAAAATTTCTGCCAATGGGAAAGTCCTTCCTGAGGGTAAGCACACGATTGGAAAGTTGACTGTTTTTGTCGTTTCTAAAAAGAAGATGCAGACGCATTTCATGTCTCTTGTCAAAGATGATTTCATCCTCTCTCCTGATTCAACCGCAACCTTGCAAAGCAAAGGTAAATCAGAAATTGTGATCCATAATCAAAACCCTGAAACTCCAAAGGCAGTCGTTCGCTCTTTTGGAGATTTCGTTTATTATAACAAGGATAAAATTTCTTCTTCAAAAGGAACATCTTTTGAAATTGGGGATAAGATTTTTACTCCAGACTTTATCTTAGAACGACGTATCAAGCAATGGAAAATAACTGTTTTTAATGAGAGTGTTGATTTTCAGCCTAATCTTGATAAATTTTTACCTGAAAAACGTCAAGCAGAATTACCCAAGGATTATCCTGAATACCGTAGAAGCCCACGTGTGAATTTTGAGCTTCCAACAGATTCAGTAAAGATACATAAACTAGAAAAAGGACAAGAAGATAAAAAGAAAAATGGGCTTGTCAGGGTCATTGTACCCCCTTTGATTACACTAGGGTCAGGATTAATTCTAAGTTTAACAATGGGACGCAGTTTGCTGATGGTCGCAGGTACAGTCTTTGCAACACTATTCATGGCTCTTTTTACTGTGACTCAAAACCGAACAGAGCGTAAAGATAAAAAATCAGACCAAAAAGAGAAGGAACAGGATTATCATAATTTCTTAAATGAAACAACCACGGACTTATTTTTTGCTCACCAAAAAGAAAAAGAAATTTTAGATTATAAAAATCCAAGTCCTCAATCTCTGCTTGAAAAAATAAATGATTATGATTCACGTTTGTATGAACGTTTGAGTAATAATAAAGATTTCTTAGAAATTTCATTAGGAGAAACTGCCCAAAATTCATCACTGAGAGTATCAAGTGATTACGGGATTCAAGACAAAGGAATTGAAGCAGACCAAGTCAGAAAAATTATAAGAACATATAGCCAACAAAAAGAAGCCCCATTAGTTTTAGATATGAAAGGGGAAACTGTAGGGTTTATCGGGCAATATGATGTTTTGAAGACTCAAGTTTCTCATTTATTATTACAAACCGCATTTTTCCATTCTTATCATGATGTCAACTTTATTTCTTTAGTGCCAGAAGAATCCTATGAAGAAGACTGGCAGGATTGGCGATTCCTCCCACATTTCAAACTCCAAGAGTTGAATATCCGTGGAATGGTGCATAGTGAACGTACACGAGATATGATACTGAATAGTTTTCTTCAAATCCTCGTCAAACGTAAGCAAGAAGTCAGTGAAGGGAAGAAAGATGTTGTCTTTCCTATGCACTATGTATTTACAATATTTGATGACACTTACCTCTCAGGGCATGGATTGAATGAGTATTTGGCTGAAGATCTTTCTGCTCTTGGAGTAACTGTTATTTGGTGTAAGGAAGATAAAACATTGCTTCCTGAAACAGTAAGTGCCATAATCGAACTTAAAAATGCAAGTGCAGGTGAGTTTGTCATGGATAAAATGGGACACAGAGCAGAGGAATATAGACCTTACCCCGCATTTGAAAATAGGGAATCCTTTATTGAAATCCTTCGCAAAATGTCCAACCTTAACCATTTAGAAATTGAAAAAAGTGGATTACCTGATAGTCTAAGTCTTTTAGAGCAGTACGAAGTGAAAACTGTAGAAGAGTTGGATATTGCAGGACGATGGGTAAAGGCAGACCCTTCTAAATCTTTGAAATCATTGATTGGATGGCGTGGAGATAAAGATCATGTTTATTGGGATTTACATGAACGTGTACATGGACCACATGGATTCATGGGAGGTTCAACAGGTTCAGGTAAATCTGAATTCTTAACCACTTTCTTACTTGGACTAGCCATCAATTATTCTCCTGAAGACTTGGGAATGCTTGTCATTGACTGGAAAGGTGGAGGGATTGCCAATACTCTTTCTGGTCTTCCGCATTTCATGGGTTCAATTACTAACTTGGATGGGGCAGGAACAGCTAGAGCTTTAGCTTCTATTGATGCGGAATTAATGAAACGTCAACGTGAATTTGCAAAATATGGGGTCAATAGCATCAATGACTATATGGCACTTTACAAAAGTAGACACGAGAAAAAAGAAGGGGTACTTTACCCTACTAAGCCATTGCCTCATTTGGTCTTGGTATCAGATGAAGCTAAAGAATTAAAAAAACACGTTCCAGAGTTTATCGATCAACTGACTTCCGTCTCTTCAATAGGGCGTTCTCTTGGACTGCACCTTATTTTAGCCACTCAAAAACCATCATCCGTTGTAAATGCTGAAATTGAATCAAACTCACGTTCTCGTGTCGCTTTGATGATGGCGAATGTTGCGGAATCAAAAGATGTCATTGGTACGGGAGATGCTGCATTTATTACCAAGCCAGGACGTGGGTATCTTAAGGTTGGACAGAATGAAGTCTATGAACTTTTCCAATCAGGTTATGCAGGGGTTAAATATGATCCGCATGCCACACAAAAGAAAATAATTGATGAACGTTGGTATGAAATCAATGACTTAGGACAAGAAGAAGTGATTTATGATCCTAAACAAGAAATTGAGCAAGAATTAGGAAAAGAAGATTTACCTAATCAATTAGAAGCAGTTATCAAAGAAATCAAAGACAACTTTGAACAATCAGGACTATCACAGCCTGATAAACCTTGGTTGCCAAACTTGGAAGATAGAATTCCTACACCAAGCCTTAAAACTAAAAAAGCAAGAGATTTATCCATTCCTTTAGGTAAACTGGATATTCCAAGTCTTCAAACTCAGGAAAATTACAAGTTTGATCTAGAGAAAATGAGTCATACGGTTATTTTTAGCTCGCCCGGTTATGGAAAATCTACTGCACTTCAAACTATTGTGATGAATCTAGCAAGACAAAATAACCCTGAGCAAATTCAATTTAACCTTCTTGATTTTGGAACAAATGGACTTTTACCTCTCAAAAATCTCCCACACGTCATTGATATGACGATTGGAGATGAAGTTGAGAAAACAGATAAAATGCTTGAGCGAATCCAAAATGAATTAGCCTTACGCAAAAAACTATTCACTCAAGTTGAGGTTGCGAGCTTTGCTCAATATGAAGCAAAGGGAGAGACTTTACCCATTCAAGTCATTGTACTTGATAACTATGACACTATCGCAGAAGATGGGATGGGTCGTGATAAATTTGATATTCTCATTTCCCAACTTTTACGTGAGGGAGCAGCCCTTGGAGTCTATCTTCTCATGACCGCAAATAGAAGTAATGCCTTTCGTTCAAGTATGTTTACCAATATTCAAAGTAAGATTATGCTTTATATGCTTAGTGAAGATGAGGGAAGAAACTTGTTTGGACGAAGCCGTCTTCAAGTACCTGAGATTCTTGGACGTGGGCAGCTTGTACATAAAGGTCAGCCTACTGCCATTCAAATCTATTTGCCTGCATCAGGAGAAAAAGATGCGGATGTGTTCTCTCAATTAGAAGTAGACATCAAAAAATTAGATAAAGACTGGGAAGGGATTCGACCTGAACCGATACCAATGGTTGCGTCTCAAATATCAACCAGTGAATTCTTTGAGACTAAGATTGTTCAAGAACGTTTGAAAAATTTCAAACTTCCGATTGGATTCCAAAAGGAAAGTGCAGAGTTATTCAGTATCAATCTTAAGGATGAGGATTATTTCTTAATTCTTGGCGAAAATAAGGAGCGATTCCAAACAATGGCTATTCGTATCTTTGATGCCTATAGCCAACTCACTAAACCTAAAGAATTACTTGTCTTTGATGTTTTAGGATGGTTAAAAGAAATTCCAGCTCCTAAAAATGTAACAATCATCAAAGAAAGTTATAAGGACTATATCGTTGCAGAAAATGAAATAAAAGGTCATCCGGTATTTATCTTAAATGCAGAATCAGCCCTCAATGGGATGACGACTGAAGAACGTATCACAGACCTTATCTCTGATGCGGATGGATTAATATTAGGAACTGATATGCCTTGGCTTAATAAGCGAGGAGATGTTTCAAAATACTTGAAAGAGCATGCTCAATATGGTCTTGTTGTTCGTGAACTAACAGGACAACCGATTGTTCCTAATCCTTATTTAAGAAGTGAACCTGATTTATTAGATGATGAGGGCTACGGATTCCGTGGACGAGAAATTCGTGGAATCAAACTTACGCATATTCAAATTGCAAGTGAAGGGGAGAAGGAGTTTTAACATGACAAAAAGTAAAAGGAACAGCATAAAGAAATTATTACTAGCAGTAGGTATTGTGGGTGTTTTATTGAGTTTAGGAGGGTGTATGAATAATAATATTGAAAATCAAAAACAAGCGGCTGTCGCAGTTAAAAATAGATTATCTGGAGTAGAAAAAATTAAATTTGTACAAGAAGGCTCAGTATCAGGTGCAGGTATTTGGTCTGTAGGTGCAGATGTAGAAATAGAAGGGAAATGGTATGGGATTATAGCTGTAATTGATGGTGTTTCGGGGGTAAAAGCAGGCTTTCCTTTGAATCATGACCATGGGGGAACAAAATCATCAGTGAAAGTGATTTACTCAAATAATCAAGAGGAGATGATTGAATGACAACTGCTAAACAATATAATTCCATAGATTCACAAGTCTATGATGTTGATAAAGGGAAAATGGGAGACAAAGCTTGGAGAGAGGGAGATACTATTTATGAAAATCCTAAAAATAATACTGGTCAAGCTTATAGAGTCATCAAAACATCTGACAATCCAAACAATGGTTTTCAAGGGATGGCAGTTGCTCCGATTACTCCAGGACATCCTGATGGAGATCGCTCTCAAACCATCATCGCCTGTGCGGGAACTAATTTTGGAGATGGACATGACAGAGATACTGATCTCAATCAAGTGGTGCTAGGCAAACAATCAGCGAATAATCAATTCACAAGTGCGAATAAATTCTATCAAGAAGTATCAGGAATGTCAGGAGTCAGTATTGAAGCAATAACTGGGCATTCTTTAGGAGGAGCAGAAGCACAGTATCTGGCAGCCCTCTATCATCTTCCTGCCACTACTTTTTCTAGTGCAAGTCCGGGTGCCATGTTGACAGAGGAAGAAAAAGCATGGCTTCAAGGAGCGGGAAAAAGTAAGGTGCTCAACTATATGCACTATGGGGATCAAGTTTCTAGTCTTACGGGTACTGCTCAATTCGGAACATCTATTTACTGTCTGGAGATGAGTAAACCAAATTTGCTATGGGGTCTTGGAGGCATTGCTTTAGGAGGACCGTTTGGATTAGTGACAGGTCCTCTGGCCGCTGGAGCGACTCAAGGTCATTATCTCAATTCTTATATTTTTAATCCAGATGGTAGCACCGTTACACGACCTGCAGGAGAACCTCCACTAAAATTCATGGGTGGTGAAATAGGTGCTGGGATTTCAGGAGTAGAAGATTCTTTACAATTTGGAGGAACAGTTGCTCACTCTGTAGGAGGTTGGTTCAAGGTAGAGTCTGATTCCAAAGAACCCGTACAAGTGCTTGTCGATGACGTTGCTAATTCGTTAAATACTATCAAAACGGAAAATAACAATTTGGTCAAGGAACTTGAGGACAGGTTAGCTAATAATATTGAGATGACATACAGTCAATGGGGATATATTCTCAGCTACGAAGATGTCATGGATGAGGTGGCTAAGCGTAATCTTTATGTGGGTTCACATATCAATGAAGATAGAGTACAAGAAGTAAACCAAAAAATTGATAATGAAATAAATGAAGTCAAAGACTTTGGCAAAAAATTCAATAAATTGATTGATGATGCAGTTGAAATGGATAAAACCAGTAAAAAACAATTTGACTCTATGCCTAGACCAATCATCCCACCTAATGCGAGTTTAAACACAAATATTGCAAACGGAGCAGCAGGATATGGTGGGAATGTCAGCACTAATGATAAACCATGGTAGTGCAAAAAAGTAAAAAATAAAGAAATGAGGAAAACGAATGGGATTCATAGATAATGTTCTGAACGATGCAAGTAATACTGTCAATGGAGTAATTAATAGTACAGAAAATTTTATTCAGAATTCATTGAATGATTTAGGAAAGGACATTGGATCTTTAGAAAATGCTGCGAAACAAATGGCAAAAGAAAGTATGGGACTGCTATTAGAAGCCTCTGTATTGAAAGATTACCAAGCTGCAAAAATCAATGCACAATATTCAATCAATGTTTCAAATAGTCAAAGAAAACAAGCTCTAAACTATATCAAAATTAAAACAGATTCATCTGTCGCAGGGAAAAATAAAGATGCCATTGACAATAAAATTAATAGTATATCAAATGAAGACTATTATAACGATGGGTCAAATAGTATCCAAGCATATGGATTATAGTGAGGTAAATATGAATAAGAAAGAAAAACTGATTGAAAAACAGGAAAAACAAGTTAAGGCATTAAGTACCCAAATTATCAATGGAGAAGATGAATTAAAGGGATTTCAACAAAAAGTAACCGCAATTCAAAAAACCACTGATAATTTAGTTAGAGAACTTGGATTGGTTGATGACATAGAGGTACAAGCAGAATTAGCTCATGTTTATGATAAATATGAAAATACCATAAAAGCTGTCAACGATAAACTAGATAGTCTAGATGAAGAACTTGTAACAATGAAGAAAAATCACAAAAAAGAACTTGAGAAATATAAATAATATCTAAAAAATAAGTAGGATTGGATTTATAAACAATGATTGAGAAGATTAAAACTAAAGTAAAAGATTTTATGAATAAACCAAATAGAAAGCTGATTCTTTCGTTTACAGTTGGATTGGTTATTCTGTTAGGTGTTTTTTCCTTCATTTCGTTTGGAAACGGAATCAAGCAAGGGACGAATAAACCCATTATCGCTCTAGTCAATGAAGATTCTGCGACTAACTTTAATGGGAAAACCTATAACTTTGGGAATGATTTTGCAACACAAGTCTCTCATGATGATAAGTATAATTGGCAGGTGGTTTCACGTTCTGTTGCGGAGCGAGCGTATGCGGATAAACAAGTGGATGCGGTCGTCTATATTCAACAATCTTTCTCACATAATATTTTGACGCTTCAAGACCTTAATCCCCAACAATCAGAGGTGGACTATAAGATTCAATCCAGTAACTCGCTTGTCTCACAAACACAACTAGATAATAAGATTGGGAATGCCCTTCAAGGCTTTAACACCTCTGTTGTTAAAATGTATTATTCTTCTGTGGCAGGGAATGTCGCTGATGCTCAAAATAATATGAATACTGTTGTCGGTAACCAAAGTGATTTGGTCAATGGTCTTTCCAATAATGTCAGACCAAGTTTTGTGACCGCTAATTCAGGTTATGGGTCTGTTATTTCAACGTCTGATATGCTTAAGGGGCAAAACTCGGAGTGGATACAAGAAACCAATAGTTTTACTAAAGCTACTCAAGATAATCTCAATAGCACAAGCCACTCACTTTCAGGAACTTTACCGGGAGTCAATGGCTTATTCAATGATTTAACACTCATGGGGCAAACCAATGTAGCGAATGGGAATGCTTCAATGTTGGAACAACGCAATAATGATTTTACGACTTTTCAAAACTATCTTACTCCTCTGAATAACGGATTGAATGGATTTGATGAAAAGTATGCAAATCTAAAAAATAACTTAGACCTGTATAATTCTTATATTGGAACGACGCTTGTTGGAGATTTAACTACTCAGCGAAATCAGTTGCTTGATCCTAGCACAGGAACAGGAGCGATTTCTGATCTTCAAGATTTAGAACAGCAAATGCTGGAAAAATATGGTAATCAAAATGTGACTTCCATTGATGAGACCAATAATGGAACAATAACTTATTCTGAGAGTGATGCGGCCAATGCAATGGCACACATCATGTATGATTCACTCGATGGGCATAGTAAAACAGTTGATCAATATATAACGCAACTGGACAACCTGATCAGTCAAATTTCAGTTGATCCGACACAAAATAATGCTTTACTTAACGCAATAGGACCAAAGGGTTCAGGAGCATTAACCCAATTAAGAATTGATGAGTATAACAAAGCCCTCGCCATAATTCAAGCCTATGCAGGAAGTACAAATACAGCAGCACCAACATTGACTTTAGGTTCTAACCAAACGATTAAGCTCCCAGAACAGACGATAAATGTTGCATCAGGAAACACTTACTCGGTGGATAGTAAAAATCTTGCGGTTACTCCTACTTATACACTTAACGGAGGGAATTCATCCGCAGTGACTGTTTCAGGTTCAAAATTAACTATTGATAATAGACCAACGGGTTCAAATCCTAATCCAACGGTATCAATAAAGATTACCTATACTATAAATATAGATAAAATGAACGGGCAGACGTTAGGAGGATTTTCAGATAGTTTAGGAAATAAATTTACTAATGACACACTCGTTTTTAGTACCAATCCTCAAAATTCAACTGATCAGGCGTTAGGGAATACACAATTCCAAGAAATCACAGATTATCTTGGAAAGATTGACACAGCCATCAATTTGCTCAATTTCCTCTATGGAGCACCAAATGATTCAGTAGGTTCTTTTGAAAAAAATATGGATGGTAAAACTGATTTTGCAGGGTACAATCCAAATTCTGTTTATAATCGCTATGATAGCATTTCTCCCGATGCTATAGTCAGTCATTTACAAGCGGTCGATTCAAATAATGACCCTCTATTTGATTCAAGTGGGAATCCTGTATGGAAACCAGAAGTGACACAATTTTACCAAACAGGGCAAGAACAGATTAACAAAGTGGTGGATAGTCTCAATAATCTCTATGATAATCAGAAACGCCTAAATACAGATATTACTGACTTGAGTAATAGTAAACTCCCTGATAATTTCTTTAGTGGAAATATCAGTGATTTGGATAATTGGTACGCCACTACAATGGCCTATATCACTGATAGTACCAATCAATGGAACAGTAATAAAATGGACGTCAATCTAACTACGAAAGAGTGGAAAGATAAGGATGGAAACATTCACAATATCTATACCGACCAAACTGACGGAGATGCTCTCTATCAAACCATCAGTAGTTTGATGAAATCAACTAGCCAATCTGCGACAGAGACCGCTAATGCGGCTAAGATGATTAAAGACAACAGTAATCAATTTGAGCAAATGGTACAAACCGTTCAGACTACCAAAGCTGATGCTCAAAAGGTCTTAGATACGACAGATGCAAGTATCAAAAATGGTCAAACAGGACTTAAAGCAAGTCAAAACTATAATAACAAGTTCGGGCAAACTTTAGCCAATACTCGTAATCCTAACGCTAATCAAAACAAACTCTTTGATTTCTTTGCCCAACCGATTAGTATTAAAAATATCGGAAATCTTCTTTCCGCTCAAGGCTTTGATTGGAGATGGCTACTCATGTTAGGGATTGGAATCATGATTGGTGCATTGAGTGTCTTGTCTTCTCGTTTAGTAAAAAAGGGTAATAATAAATAATAAATTAAGAAAGACTTTTTTCAAACAGAAAGTTTTTTTATTTGACAACTATATATAAAATATACAAATGTTATAATAAAGGTAAATTAAAAGTATTTTCGGAGGAGAAAAATGGAAATAGCAAACTTTGTAGTTGCAGTATTATCTCTCATCGCAACAATAGTTTTAACAGTTGTCATTTATCGACTTCAAAAAAATGATGAAGCAAAACGAGATAAGGAACGCAGAGAAGATATTGAACGTGAGACTAAAGAAAGAAATGAAGAACTTGCAAGAAATTTTATCATTGATAATCAATCTGAAATAGATTTATTACCTTGGTGTGCGATAGCATCTAATGTGAAAACTTTGACAGCTTTACAAATATGGCGAACTGAACGGAAATATTCTCATGATATATACTTAAAGTTTGATAAACAGCTTGATGATGTAAAAAGTGAAATTCTTAGACAAGAAGGAATTTTGCTTGAGCTTCCTCAAAATAGTGATTGGGTAGATCAATATCTAAAATTTCTAAAAATAGATGCTTTTGAATGTGGGTTAAGTAGTGAAGAGCATTGCTATTTATATGATGGAGCTAAATATTTTCACAGAGGGATTAGTTATTACTGGAGTGAGAAATTAGAGGATTATCCAAGAATAGAAATGTCTGACCTTCCAATTACAAGACAAGACACACCTTTTGGACCTTATACACCACTGTTTGATGATTATATTGCTGAAACTGTAAGAAAAAAGTTTGGTGAAGATTCATTTTTACAAGATGATGCAATTCCAGCTTTAGATTTTGCAAACATTTATTTTAATACTGATGAAAAAATGTTTGTTTTGTGTATCATGCAGTTTGTAAGACAATTCTCTGTTGCTGTATGTGCGAGAGCAAATAGAGATGAATATATTGGCACAAATAATGATAGAAAAGTAACTACTTATGAGGATTATTACTATGATGCGTTACTAAATCTTTATTTAGCGTACTACTCGAGAGATGGTGTTTGATGTTATCCTTAATCTTGAAGTCGTTAATATGCGATTTGGATAAGTAATATTATTTTTAGATATTTTGCTCCGATGAAACTATCAGAAGAGGAAAATAAAGAATAATAATACTCTCCAATCGGAGGTTTTTTAATTCTCCATACTTGACAAATAAATATAACAAATATATAATAATTATATACCAAAAGAGAGGGGCAAAGTCATGGCAACTAAACAAATGCTTTTTAAAGTAGAAGAAGAGACAAAAGAAAAATTTGATGCTTTCGCCAAAGAAATCGGAATTTCCAGTTCTGGTTTACTTAATATTTTTGTCAAGCGTGTCGCAGATGAACAGCGTATTCCATTTGTGGTTACTACAACCTCAAACGATAAAAAAATGGCCGATAATATTTTATCGCATTATGATTTATCTAATATCCAACCTTTGCCAGTAAACGAAGAAGGTTTTCTTGATCCAAAACTTGCTACAAATGAAGCTGATTTAGATTGGTTGCTAAATGGATAACTTATATGAGATTTATTTTGGCTATATTCATCATTTAGATGATTCTGGGGGAGAGGAAAGACCTGTTATAATTTTGGGGGAACAAGAGGACAGATTTATTGTATTCAAAATTACAAGTCGATTTGATAGAAAATCAGATCAAATTCAAAATAATTTTTATGCAATTAAGGATTTGCATGAAGCAGGTCTTAAAATGAAAAGCTATATTGATACAGGGGAAGTTCGGATAATAGAAAAAAGATTTGTCCAACAAATTTTTGGTAAGCTTTCTCAGTTAGATAGAATAGCACTTAAAGATTTTACGAATCAAAAAAATAAGTTGTTGGTAGGATTATCTGCTCGACAATTTATTGAAAAGTATAAGAACCACTATCCACACTTTGCCAATCGTCTCTTTTCCAGAGGGGATGAAGAGGCAGAGAAATTTTCTACAATCGATGCAGCACGTCAAGTTGAGTTGGCAAAAAAATATGAAAAGAAATATGACAACCCTTTTAATCAGCGAATGCAAGAATCTCAATCAAAAAAAGGAAATTACAACTATGACAAAGCACAAAGTAAAGGCAGAACACGATGATTTAACTCTCCCTACTGAAGAAGAGTGGGCTGAACTTTTGGAAGGGCTTCCTACTGAAAGAGTAGAATTAGATAAAGACGGTAACTATGATCCTGAACAATCTCCAGAATGGCATGAGTGGATAAAAAATGGATAAATATCGAAAGGAATGAGAAATGAAAAAATTTGAATATTATAAAGCTGATTCTGAAAGTGCCATATTTGCTGCTAAACGCCTGCTCATAGATAGTATTTGGAAACAAGCAAATATAGAGTTGCCTGGGGCAATTACTTTTCCTGAAACGCTTGAAATATTTGAGGGGCGTATTCCTGAAAACTCAGATGTAAACAAAGTTTTAGTTGTTAATAATATCAAGCATGCTTGGCAATTCTTACTTGAAAATAGAGACTACCCCATCGACCATCAGCTTATATCTGAATATAATAAGCTGTTAGGTTCAGGAGGTCTTGTCCAAAATCCAGGTCAGTTCAGGAGACACAATGTTGCTATTTCTGCCACAAAGTATGTTCCAGTCATTCCTACACTTGATTTGATACAAGACAAACTTAAAGCCATTGAAGCTATTGAGAATCCAATAGAAAAATCATTATCTTATTTTGCGGAGATAGCCCGTGGACAATGGTTCAGTGATGGAAACAAACGAACAGCTCAAATGGTTGCTAATCATTCGCTTTTACAAATGTCTTGTGGTTTGTTCGCAGTCCCCGTTGAAGAAAATACCCATTTTGTTACTCATCTTCTTAATTTTTATGAATCTAATGACTCAGAACAGTTATTCGATTATTTATATGATACTTCTATTAGAATTTTACCTGGGGGATTTACTCCAAAAATGATACGAGAAGAACTGAATCTTACTGTTCCAGAGTTTATTCAACAAGAAGGCAAGATTGCTAAGGAAGATAACTTTTCAAAGAGTAATCAGAAGGAAAACAATGCCTTCTACCAACGAATGCGAGAGTCAGATGAAGCATACTTTAGGCAAAGTCAGGCAGCTCATTCTTTGGATAAGGAAGAGCATAAAAGGAAATCAAGATAAGCAGCAGAGCTGTTTTTCTTTTGGATTGTTTTGTAACAAAAGGAAGTAAAAAAGATATAATTTAAGGGTAACCTTAACCCTAAGGTTAATATTATAAATGGAGAATGTAATGAATTTTGAACAAGAATTTGATTTAGAACAGAAGGAGTGTAAACGTAACCTGTTCATCAATAAAATAGAAAAATATGATGAAGACCAAATCCCTATCATGAGAGATAAAGGTTACTGTTCTAAAGGATTCGTGGAAAAGACAGCTCATTTTCTATCTGGAACAATTACCTATAAAAGACGTCGTTGGTCAAAAGACGGAGAGAGCTGTTACCCAGTTGACGAGTATATCGGATTAGAAAAAAGACAGAGAGTCAGTGAAGAAGTATTTAAGAGAATCTGTTATTACTTGCCCAAAAGTACTTACCGAGACATCGCAGAAACATTCAGAGATAATGATATTGACATTAGCCATTTTGTTGTCTTTAAGGCAAGACAATGGGCAACTCATCTCATGGAAGAACGTGAAGCTTATCGTTATTATGAAGAGATTGAATTGCATGAGAAAATTAATGCTAAAATCATCTATTTAGAAGCGGATGGATTGATGATTAAAACTTCTTGTCGATCTGAACAAAGAAAACATACCGACTATTCTCATTATGTCTTACATACAGGAAAACGAGGGAAAAAGATTGAAAACTTTGTGGAATTCTACGACACTCAAACAAGTAAAGCCAAGGAACAGCTTATTGATTATATTTATAACCATTTTGAGATTACTCCAGATACGTTACTTTACACTCGTTCAGATGGAGGAATAGGATATACAGCATCCGTTTTTCACAGTCTAGCAAAGGAAATAGGAATAGCAAGAGGCAATCATCATTACTTTTGGGACAGGTGGCACGTCTTTCGGTATATTCATGATCAGACTAAAACTTTTCCTGAGGAGATTCATTCTCTTTTCATTGATGCCATCAATAGCCATTCTCATGATAAATTACACCTAGCATTAGATACGATGGAATCCTTATTAGTTTCAGAAGAGTCTGAGGAAAGATTTGAAAGTTTCAAGAAGAGAATGCTATCTAACTTCCGATACACACATAAGGCTCTTCAAAGAGGTTTATCTCATCGTGATATACCAGTCATAGAAGCGAACCATAAGAAGGTTACCCATCGTATGAAGCATCGGGGAATGTATTGGTCTATTGATGGTGCATTAACGGTCATTCGGATTATTGTCATGAAAAAGTTAGGGATACTCAAAGAACTATTTGATGGCGACTGGCGAGAGGAATATGCCAAATATCAAGAAATAGAGAATGTCAAATTTAGTAAAGGTCAAAGTCAATACCAAGGAAGACAAGCTCATTACATTAGTAAGAGAAGACCTCCACAAACAATTTAACTGATTACCCAAATATTCTTCAGGAAATATTCCTGAAACCCTCAGGACTAAATCAATCTAATATAAATCTAATATGAAAGAATATGATAGAAGAAACGAGCAAAAGAGTCATGATTTTTTGCCGAATTTTTAGTGTGTCCTCATTTATGACAAAATCAAAAAAATAATGTATAATGAACTTACATTTAACAAAATCAGTTAAAAAATCTTAAATTTCTTCACGCAACAAGATAAATTTATTATTTTTTTCAAAGAACTCCCAGTTCACATAACAAATCCAGAGAACTAATCTCTTGCTTTTTTGAAGTTTTTTTAGTAGAATAATAATGTTGTCTTTGTGGATTCCATAAAGTACAACCGCACGAAGTCAGGTATGAAAGTGGTGAATACCCACCCACCT
>Ga0131853_10003760_pt1 | contig 27296 bp, 30 predicted proteins | sample TergutLab28metaG_FD_92764 | JGI IMG/M metagenome (GOLD analysis project Ga0131853, IMG submission 92764) | Labiotermes labralis P1 segment gut microbial communities from Petit-Saut dam, French Guiana - Lab288 P1 (version 2) (version 2) | ecosystem: Host-associated > Arthropoda: Insects >...
AAAAAAAAAAAAAAAAAAAACAAAAGGCAGGTCTGAATGTTGCAGTTACTAGGACTTATCACAGGAATAAGAGATAAAACAAAGCAGGCAAAGTAAGTATGATCATAACATTGATGTGCATTTGTGTATCCACTGTTGCCAAGGAAAACCAACAAGTATATCATAAGCTGAATGTGTGTTTCTAGGCTTAGTTATCCTGCTTGCAAAGTGCATGAGCCACATTATATTGTCACCTGTGGACTGCCTGGCTCTACCTCATGTTTCCGCCTTATCTCATAAACGACACAACTTTTGGAAAAAAGTTTCTGAACATAAGAAGTGTGTTTTGATTTCCTCTGTACTTTTGTCTGCAACAGTTCTCATCCTAAGTAGTATTCAGCAAGATACTATAATAAGTGTACATACGTCTTCAGGTACTGTACCCATTTTTCTTGTCAAAGTTTAATGAAACTTGGAGTTTCTCGACAGATCTTCAAAGAATACTCAAATATCCTATTTCATCCAGACGGAGCTGAGTTGTCCCATTCAGACAGACGGACAGACCTGATGAAGCTAATGCTCGCTTTATGTTATTTTGTATACACATCTAAAAAACGTTACAGAAGGATTTGAAATGTTCAATAGTTATGAAGTATGAACACAGAAAACTTATTAGCAATGGAAAACAATGAGATTGAGAAATCTTGGAAATAGATTCCAACAATATTCTCCAAGTAGAACTAAGATACAAAATATTCAAAATGATCACATAAGAGAATGAGTACTTCCAGTTGCACATGGCAGCCAGGAATGCAGAGTCAGTATAGCAACTCTCTATGGGCTGGATGGTCTGAGGCTCAAACCGCAACTGCAGCAATATTTTCTGCACCATCCAGCCTGGCCTTGAGGCCCAACCAAGCCCCTGGTACAATGGATAATGGGTTTCTTTCCCAGCGGTAAAACAGCCGAGACGAGTGTTAACCACCCACCCCCTTCTCATACTGATGTTAAAGAAAGAGTAGAGCAATACCTCTAATCCCTTTCTGGGCCTTCATGGCCTGTTACAAGAAGAACTTTACCTTTTTTTATCTGTCACACACACCTTAATCTTACCTACTTTTCAGAGTCCTGGGAATATAAAAGTTTTTGAAAAATACTATGTATGATTACTCACTTCACCAGTAGGTATCACCGTTCATGTTACCTGTATCAGATGCAGTCTTTTCTGCTGGAAATGACTGCTGAGGACTACTTGTCTTCTGTTTTACAGCTGTACTATCTGGACCAAGTCCAAAGAAATCCAGGATCACAACCCAAGACTCAACATTCACAATGATGTCAAGCGAATTGAAGTCTACACACACAGAGCGATCCAGCTACACAGAGAAAAACAGGCAGAAGGCAGAAGTCACAATTATTGTCTTCAAAGGGAATAAAACACAGGTAATAACAAGGGGGCCAAAAAAATTAAATACATCAGCATTCACACACGATCTTCAAGATTCCTATATCATTTACCAAAAAACTTACAAGCACTAAATAAACAAACAAACATTTTATACTTGTCATTCAACCTGACCCAGCACTGAGACTGATCACATGAGTATTTTCTTCACTGATCCATGAAAATGTGGAAAAATCAAAGATGATACATGATTAAAGAAGCATAATTCTGGACCCTACGTACATCTACATTTTAACATGCATATGAGAAAGTGCTCACATAACTGAGATACTTGTACAGACAAATGACACATATACTGTTTTTCTCAAACAAGAGTAAAGTCACGAAATATTACACCACTGCACACAAACATAAACTCAGCACATGAATACAAGACTCGCAATTAAAATTACTTCACACAATGCTAGAAGTGATATGATGCACCCTATAATTAGCAAGGTATTTTTGTGGATTTAATACTCTACTTATGCAACAATTCATCATTTGGTGTTAAGACGCAGGGTGTTCGTTTCAGACATATTTCAGGAGGAAAAATAGGATCTTATAGGGCACGAAATATTACAATTAAATCTTCTCAAGAGACCAGCCATGTAAGTCTGAAGCAGAAGTCTGCCACTCTATCTCTAATGTATGGGAATAAGTAATTATTTCAAGACCACTCAGCAATGATGCAGATGGCAAACTGATATGACTTTATGTCTCCATAAAACATCCATATGGTACAGGGAACACTGGATGCTGCCACCACCACCACTGTCATTGCTGTTTTCAATGTGTTTGTGTCCACTGCCATCATGCTTAAAAATACACACACTGCATTCTTTAACTAAATACTTCAGCACCATGCTGCATCGAATCATACCATTAAATATTTCAGTGAAATACAACAGTATCCCTGTATACTTATCCCACATATAACACTCAGCACATAATTAAAATTTGGTATAAACTGAAATTTGTTTGCAGAAGGCCTCTGACAGTGGACCCATACAGAAAAACTGTGAGAAGTATTTGATAAAGCAATGGAAAGGTTTAATGATATTGGTGAAAAATTATTAAATCAAGCTATTAACATATGCCTCAACATTTCTCAAAGCGTACTACTTTGCGTGAGTTTCACTGAGGAATACTTACTCCTTCATAATGAGACATGAAGTTCGGAGCATCTTTATCAACAAGCATCATTTTGATGTGGACCAGATTATCTTCCCTATACATACTGGCTGGTGAACCAGAGATACGAGGAGATGGAGGGGGCGTACATGGATATTCCACAGATTTGGGTCGCTTTATTGCCGGCTTCACTGCAGATAACAAGCAATTAACACATAAAAATTACACTAGGTACAAATGAATATTCCCTGTAAACATACTGTTATTTATCTACTTGTATACACATATAATTTCACTTAAAAATGAACAAGTTGTGCAATATTCTTTTTAACAACAAGTATAGTAACACATGATTATGCTGCAATGGTTGAAGGATACTGCATGCAGTTTAAATGTAAACAAATGAATGTAGCGTAGAGACCCAGCTGTTTAAAATCTAAAAAATTCTGCTTCTGAAAATTCACTTACACTACACGCAACCTGTCGTGTATTCACCATGCAACACAGACACAAGTTATAAGTATGGTTGCCTCACAATCAGACCCTATACTGGTTATCTTGGTTTCTTACAACAATTTCAAATTGTATACTGCACGTATGTGGCCAGTACATGAAACCACCAATGAAACCAGTTGTTTCATATTAACACTTTATAGCCATCCAAAAGGAAATGAATATGGGCAGTTACATGACAATTGGCCTAAATGCAAACCTATGCATGGCAGAATTCAAATGTTAAAGTGAGGCTTTAATGAATGTTGTTCAAGTTTTTGAAGTATGCATGTGAATACCTCAGACTGAGTAACACAACTGTAACACAGCAACAATACAGCTTAGGGGTCAAGCAACAAAACTGAAACTTTAGTTTCTTCCTCTACAGCAAGGAGCAATGAAATGCCAGAGTCAAGTGCAAAACACTCCTGCTTTACTTAGGAGCAGCCAAGTTGAAATCTTGGCTTGTGGATGGACTGCTCTTTATTAGGAATTTGTTAATGTCCTCAGTCCAAGACAAATGTACCTTAACTAGACCATGACAAATTTATAACTGATTAACCACCCTACAATATGACGCTAAATAGCAGAGCTCCTGATACTATCATTACATGAACAATAAACAAATGTACAGAACATTTCTTCCAAGGGCATATACATAGGAATGGTTAATGTCAGGCCTTGGAAGCAAACACCAGACACAATTTTGCAATGTTTCAGACTGCTTCCCTTCATTTCTATTTAACAGCTACTATCCTAATCTTGCACCCTGAAGGTATCCCTACTTTGGTGTAGTGGTGGGGTTTGTGTGGTCATACGATCCCGACAGCTATTCTGGTGGCAGCATATGCTACTGGTACAGCCTCCCATGCCAGACAAGTCAAGGGTGATGACCCAGACAAAAAGGTATACCCTGGCCCTCCAGGTTGAGGATTGGGTGTGAGGCTAAAAACCCCACCCAATAAAAACAATACTGTTATGAAGCCTCAAGGAAATGAACCCAGATGGATATCTTGGCAATGACTTGAAGCAATACACAAAGGTCTGCAGCTAAGGTAAAGTGAAGCGAAGTGATCCCATTACAGGCCCAGTGTGGCCCAGAGGGTGGGTAGAGGTATAGCTCTGCTCTTCCATGACCGTGACACTAGAAGGGGGTGATTGGCCAGCAGCATGCCCCGGCCGCACTTAACTCCCTGGAAAGACCCAATACCCATTTTACAGGAGGCTGGGGGGGGGGGCCCAGGGCCGGTCTGGACGGGCGGAAAATCTCGTCCCCACCAGGATTCGATCCCGGACCGTCCAGCTGGTAGTCAGTCACTATACCGACTGAGCAACCTGGTCCACCTGCGACGAAGGACATGGAACAAATTAGAATTAAACACACAAGCACCTGGAAGGTTCAATCATTGTCTACAACAGGAGTGTTAAAGGCACTTATAAATCAGCTTTTTGCTTATACAGTAGATACTGCAGCCCTCCAAGAGATACAATGCACTGGCAGTGGAATCCTGGAAAAATGAGACTGCACCCTCTTCTATGGTTGTGACAACAAAAATCATATATGGGGTAATGGGTTTCTAGTTTCTAAAAGAATCAAACAATTACAGATTTAAACCTGTTATCCCTGGAATTTGCACTTTGAGAATGAGGGGAAAATTTTTTAATTATAGTATAGTTCATGGGAGTGCGCCCAAAGAGACAGCTGATGATGAAGAAAAAGACAGGTTTTTTAATGCCCTGGAAACAGGTTATGACATCAGCCCAAGAAATGAAAAAAAAATTGTCCTCGGCGATTTTAATGCTCAGGTGGGTAAGGAAAATGTCAAATTTCCCACAAATGGAAAAATACAGTCTTCACAATTTCAGACAGTGGATCCCGGCTGATACAGTTTGCAGTATCGTGGAACATGATCATAGGACCGACATTCTACCCACACAAAGATAAACATATGAGCCCATGGAGGTCGCCTGATGGTGTAACATTTAATCAGAAAGATCATCTTTTAATTGACAGAAGACACAAATTTAACCTAATGGATTTCAGGTCATTCTGAGATGGCAATAATGATGCCGACCATTGTTTGGTTACTGCCCATCTAAGAGCCTGCATATCAGATGTTGAAAAAGTAATTGGCATTAGAACCAGTAAATATAACGTATCTAAAATGACATCTTCTGAAGTGGCAGAACAATGTAGGCAATGAACAGAAGAAGAGTTAAATTCTATTACACTTAATGAACTGGACAATGGAGAAAACTGTAGGAGAGATGTAAAACAATCACTAATTCCATGGCTGAAGAGGTGCTGGGCATCATGGAACCAGCAAATAAAGGAACGTGGTTCGATGCTAAATGCCAGGCTGCCACAGAAGACAAAAACAAAGCATACAGGAAGACACAACAAGGATATGGTACCAGAAGCTTAACAGAAGGGTACATGGAAAAGAGAAGAAAAGAAAAAACAATTCATAAAAGAAAGAAAAAAGAATGGATGAACACTGAATGAGAAAATATGGAAATGCTATGGAAACAACATGAATGCAGGAAATTTTACAAGGAAATTAATATGGCTAGAAAGCAATTCAAGCCAAGAGTTAATATATGTAGGAATGAGGATGGATCATTACTAAGTAATGAACAGGAAATACTCGAGAGATGGGTAAGACACTTCAACAAATTATTAAAAAAAGGAACGATACTGAAGGTGTAACTTTTACTAATATAAGTAGTAATCAAATATTGAAGGGAACAACACAGTGCATTACAGATGCTCCACTACTGAGGAAATTGAAACAGCACTGAAGAAATTAAAAAACAATAAGGCTCTTGGGACTGACAATATTCCAACTGAATTACCAAAATTTGGTGGTGACAGACTAAAGCAATGGCTGAAGCATATATTTTCATCAATATGGATTAATGAAAATATCCCAAAAGAGTGGCTTAAAGGAATTATATGTCCACTGCATAGTAAAGGTAACCAGTTGGAATGTGCTAAGTATAGAGGCATCACTCTGTTAAATATAACATATAAGGCATTTTCTAATATCTTGTACACAGGACTCCTTCCTCACATAGAAAGCAAACTTGGACGTTACCAGGCAGTGTTTCGCCCAAGAAAATTAATGATAATTCAGATATTTGCATTGCAACAAATTAGGAAAAGATGAAAGAATTTAGTTACCTACTTTTTATTGATTTCAAAAGCGTGTATGACAGCACTGATAGGGAGCATATGTACAAAGCCATGAATGAACTAAATATTCCACCAAAATAAATCAGGCTGGTCAAAAGGATAATGTCTAACATGCCGAGCCAGATCAAAATTCAATTGAATCTCTCAGCACCTTTCATAATACACGAGGGTGTTCAACAAGGAGATGTACTGGCATGTCTTCTCTTTAATATAACATTGGAATACGCAATTAGAAAATTAGGCATACAAACAAGTGGCACCATATTCTGCAAGTTGGTCCAACTCATGGCCTATGCTGATGACATAGTTATCATTGACAGGTCTTTAGCATCTATGAAAGAAGCTTTTCATTTACTTGAAGAAGCAAGTAAGGAAGTGAGATTAGTTGTCAATGAAGGCAAAACTAAATATATGGTAGCAGCTAACATCCAGAATCGTAGTAAACCCTTGGCCTTTGAAATAGAAAGATACAACTTTGAAAGGCTTGACAGCTTTACCAATCTTGGTTAATTGGTGACTGGTGACAATAATGTCTTAGAAGAAATCACAAACCAATAGCCAATAATAGATCATATTTTGGACTAAACAGTCAGCTTAAGTCACAGCTATTTGTGTGTGTGTGTGTGTGTGTGTGTGTGTATACATACACATATATATATGTACACACACACACACATGTATGTATGTATGTATGTATGTATGTGTGTGTGTGTGTGTGTGTGTGTGTGTGTGTGTGTATGTGTGTACATATACAAGGGTGAATCAAAAAGTAAAGGCAATTTTTAAATTACACGGTAACCAGGACAAAGAGGAGCTGGAGCATTGCGCACTATTGACAGTGCGTCTTGAAGAGTTCAGCCATGTGCAGTACAGCGCTCTGCCTTCAGTTGAGTGGCAGCAACAAGGGCGAAAACATGGACGCTCCTTTGCAAGATTGCACCATCAAAGAACAACATGGCGTAGTGCGGTTTCTTTGGGCAGAAGGAGTGAAACCTGTGGAAATTCACCATTGTATGTTGGCTCAGTATGGGCAGAGCACCATGAGTCAACAAAAGGTTTGTGAGTGGGTGGAAAGGTTTAAATTGAGTCGAACACGTGTTACTGATGAAGGTCGTTCTGGTCGGCCATCAACATCACACACACAAGACCACATCGACAGGGCAGATGCCATGATTAGAGAAGACAGACAGATAACAGTGTCTGAAGTGGCTGCACATTTGGATACCAGCTATGGATCAGCATATGCCATACTGCATGATGATCTGGGATACAGGAAAGTGTGTGCACAGTGGGTTCCCAAGGAGCTTACTGTTGTGCACAAGCGACAGTGCATGCAGGTTGCAACCCAGTTCGTTAGATGGTATGAAGAAGATCCAAGTATCCTGCAAAGAACTGTCACAGGCAACGAGACATGGGTGCATCACTATGATCCGGAGAGCAAAAGATGAAGCATGGAATGGAGGCATCCCTCCTCTCCAGCACAGAAGAAATTCAAAAGACAGCCTTCTGCCAAAAAAGTCATGTTAATGCTCTTTTGGGACATGCACGGACCTATTCTGGTACATTTCCAAGCACAAAGACAAACAGTGAACAGTGCTAATTACTGTGCAATGTTGCGAAATGAACTTAAACCTGCAATTTGCAAGAAAAGAAGAGGAATGCTGTCCAAAAAAGTCTTACTGCAACATGACAATGCACGTCCTCATACAGCAGCAGCGACAGTAGAGACAGTGCAAAAACTGGGCTTCGAACTTCTTCAACATCCTCCTTACAGCCCAGATTTTGCGCCAAGCAATTAATACATCTTCGGTCCTCTGAAGGAGGCATTGCGCGGGCGCAGATTCACTTCCGATGAGGAAGTGAAGGAAGCGGTGCACACCTGGCTTCGAGAGCAGCCGAAAAGCTTCTTCTCCGCAGGAATACAGAAACTAGTTGAACAATATAACAAATGCATTGTGTTGCTAGGGGACTACGTAGAAAAATGATATGTAAAATTGCTCACAGTTACTTCTATTAAAGCCAATAATGTATTTTGCCTTTACTTTTCGATTCTCCCTCATATATACACACATACACATACCACACACACACACACACACATATATATATATATATATATATATACACACACACACACAACACACATGAAGCCATTATTTACATACGCCATAGAAATATGGACTACGACAAAAGTGATGAAAGAAAACAGAGTATCTTCGAAAGAAAAATCCTTCACAACATATATGGTCCAATATGCAAGAGAGGGCAGTGGCGGAAGAGATACAATAGAAAATTAGTAGAGCTTTACAGTGAACCAAATATAGTTAATGTAATAAAATCTAACAGACTGAGGTGGGCAGGCCATACTGTGTAAATGAATGAAAATGAAATACCTAAAAAGACATTATGGACAAACCCTGGAGGTCACCAAGGATGTGGCCAACCAAAATCAAGATTGGCTGAGGGGATAGAGGAAGACGCAAGGAAAATGGGTTGTATAAATTGGCCAGCGACTGTGCAGGATAGACATCACTGGCGACATCTGCTTGAGGCCAAGGCCCACACAGGGCTGTACAGCCAATGATGATGAAAACAAAGATGATGATGATGATGATTTTGATGATTATGATGATCCCTATCATGCTGTTACACTATCAGTGTTCTCAAAAACCTAATAGTTAACCTTTAGGAAGTGAATTTAAATACCAACTGTGTATGACGATGGCCTGAGTTTTTACTAGCTAAGCATGGATGTAAAAATTGCTACCAAGTAAACAAAGACAGACCAGCATACAGTGTGCTAGGCTATTTGCCAGTAAATTTTAGAGACCAGCATATGGCCTCTTGGGTTTATAAAAGTTCGGTGATATATTCTTTTCAGGAAACATACTTCCAATACATTCAATTTCTATAAAAAAGGAAAATTTGAGAACTACACACACAAATACACATGCACGCACGCACGCACACACACAAACACACTAAAAGAGATTATCAACAGATGAAAATGTAGTAGCATCTTGCAGTTTACAGGCATCTTGAATATTACTGGGATGCCAAATTAAAATCATAGAGCTACAGTATATTCTGTGTTTCACATGTTTTACATTACTGTTAACATATATCCATCAAGGTTACTGATGTGTAGTTACTATAAACAATAATAAGAGGAAATTTTACTCACTAGATTTTCTTCTCTTGTTGTCAACGGATTCATAAACTGTCTCTGTTCCCAAATGATTTGGCAAAGAGCCATGATGACTCTGTATAGGCTGATGGTTCAACAAGTTTGGACATGATTTAGAATAAAATTCTGGTGGGTGATTAAGATTTTTGCCTTCCGGTCCTGTTGCTACAGACGACACTACAATCCGACGATGTTTAGAGTCAGGTTCAACAGACAGATCTTCCATCAGCAGTGAACGCAGGGACATCTGAACACACATTAACAGACAGTATACACAACAGTATGGCATATGAACACATATTAACAGAAGGCATATACATTAAGTACATTCATGTGAACAAACAATACCAGATGGTATACATACTACTGTGCAAGATCCGTCAGCATATGGTGTTACATATGAACATAGGCCATCCGATATATGAAGAGACCGTCTGCATATCAGCACATTTTAAAACATCAACCTCGAACTCCATACTATTTAAGATAGCAACTCCACAGCTTTATTTTACACCACAGCTAAACTCTGCTTTTCATCATTACTTTCAAGAACTGTCGTTATCAGCCTCTCTAATTTCCAGAACATTAACGATCAATGGATAGCTGTCTTTGTAAGGATATAAAACATGATCTCTCAGTTGACAGGAGAAAACAAAGATTACAAGTTTATTTCTAGATCCTTTTAAAATTTGTATCTTATAATCAGTTTTAACACCCTGAACACAATTCAGGTTTTATACTAAAAAGAATGTTGCAGGAACTTGTAAAGCTTTTGTCTTCTGGGGAGAACTAATCTGATGTGTCTATTGCATGGAACTAGTGTCCAACCACTGGAGAGTGGGTGCAATGTTCGCCCATGTATACACACCTGCTAACCAAGAGATCACACGCAAGTATACAGATTCAGCTTAAAGTTATAAACGATGTGTGGCAACAGATATTTGTTAAAGGTACAGATAAAGTTCACCCAAGAACTGGCCATGAAGGCCCAGAGGGGGAGCAGAGATACGTTCCCTACTCATAATCAATCTCAGTGTCAGATAGGGGTGGGTGGTCAAAGCCATGCCCCAACCACTTTACCCTAGGAAAGAGAGCCAGTACTCATCGTAAATGCATCCTTGAAAGTATAAAAACTTATTCAGGTAATCCTTCTATAAAATGTACAACAACATTCTCTGAATTCACCTCCAAAACAGGCTCCATCATAAACTTCAAAATTTAATTTTTCAGTAAACATGCTCAATATGTCATACACTTAATTCTGTGACTTAACTCTCAGGCACTTACCTGTATGTGGGTCTCATATCTGTGTGATTTATCATACTGTACACTCAAGTCTTCAAATGACAGATCCACCAAACCTTGTTCTCCACAGCCTATATCACCTCGTAACTCCAACTTGAAAACTGGAAGATCAAATGAAACTGGAACGCAAGAACAAAATTCAATCAAATCACACTTTTAAGGATTTCACTCATTCACTTTGGCTTACTACATTTCCAGCCAAACTGCGTGCTGCCAGCAGACATCAATGCATTACCTTTAAGTGTGAGTGTGTGTTGGTTTTCAACCTTTGGCTTGCTGCTACTGACATTCAACATCCTTGCTCTAAGTGCTGGGTCCATATTGAGTGTCGATACCCCAGTATGCAGCTCTACCTCCTCCTCTTTTATATCACCCAACTGACGAGAACTGCTTAAGATGGTCTCATCAGAGACTGGTTGGGGCATTAGACTGTCCAACGTATCTAGCACCTGTTCGTATTGCTGACGAGATAGTGACACTTTCAGTGGAGTCACGACACAGCCTGATATCTGCAGTATACAAATTATTGGTTCACAAGTTAGTTAATGACTGTGTATTTAACAAGTGAGATCACGGGATGGTAATAAACTGAAGAAAGGGACAGCAGCAGCCACAGTCACACTCCATCCTAATACACTGCACAACTCCCACACAGAAAGCTCAAACAACTGAAGCCACTGCTGTGATTCAAATCTGAACAGGGTTATTCCATATGCTCAGAAAACCTAAACATAATTCACTGATGTGACATGAGAAATGAGATAATTTCAAAGGACCACAGAAGTGTCATCTTCATGGAGGTTATATACCAAATAAAGTGATGCAACTTACCAACTTTTACCAACAGTCTGCTGAACACACTTTCAACATACCTCAGTGACTTCCCTGGTATTAAAGGGACCATAGCTAGAGATGTTTTCTAGGACTTAATTTTATGTTGGTCTCAGTGAACCGTTCAGCTATAACTATCAGATGTCTCTTTCTGCTCTGCAACAAGTTTCTTCTGGAGATCTGACAACCACTTTCCCTTATGTATAGTTTGCAATTGATGGGGAGATCAGAACATTGTTATTAAACCCTGGTAAAGCGACCTATAACATGTAAATCATATTCATATGTTCCGTGGTGTCTGCAGTGCATGGCACATTTGTATCTGAAGGAAAATCCAAAAAATCAGAAGGATCCTAGCACAGCTCAGGTTAATGTTGTAGGTCTAATACAACAGAAGCCCAAATTCAATGCCAGGCCAGTTCATGAGGAATTTGTGATAGCTGAAGTGGCACTAATACAGGGTTTTCTCCAAGTACTTCTGTTTTCCCATCATTATCACTGCACCAGTGCACCATGCTCATTCATTATTCTGTCACCTATGCTCTGAAATCTCAGCAAATGACAGTACTACATTAACATGGTCAAAAAAAAAAATAAGTAAATAAATCACAAGTCAGTTTTACCTGTACAACATCCTGCTGCTCAATCTGCTGAAACTCTGTGCCAGCATCCTCACCCATCAGAAGTGTTGGTATGCTGTCAGACTGTTTCATTATGCTGCGACCAATATCACGATCTATCACAAGCTGAATCAGAGTATCATGAAGTATTGGCTTTCCATCCTCAGCACAATTATACACCCTCTCTGCAGGCACCAAAGGGCAGTCTCCATCTGGACTGAAACACAATATCCACTTTGAATGGACACACACATGACTACTACACTACACATACCTTCCAGCTGCTTCCTACAATGTGGCAAATCCAAGTTGTCAGAAGGGAAGCCAACCACACATCATGGTAGATGTAGAATTTTGGTACATTCACAAGAATGGTAACATATGAGTTTTTAGGCTTCTGCAGCAATACAGTTGAGGTCTCTGTTCTTCTGGGATGTAGCACCATATCACATGGTGATTGGTGCCTATTGGTATCAACTTCAAAGGCAAGCACACCCAAGAACCAAATATATTGACCCTTGCAGATGAGACCACTACGTTGTGTTGAAATTTCAGGCACCAATCACAAATGACATGGTGCAACATCCCAGAAGAAAGGAGACCTCAATGGAAGCACAGTTCACTTGATCGAACCTCTCTAGGTAGAAGCAGATGTGGAAACACAGCTTTTCTGCTGGTATGTACCTACATGGCTTGCATGGTTTGCCATACTTACTGCAGATTTGAAGCATCTCTGTAACTTCTCTTCTCAGTGTCCAAAGAATACAAATTCATATCACGAATCTCAATGTTGTATCTCTCTCTTCTGCTCATTCCCCACAGGTCTTCACGGTCTTGGAAATCTGGACTAGACATATAGCTGTTGCTGGCTGTGATTTTTCCAAGATGGGCAACGACAACCTGATGACTCTCCGGTGAACGAGGCAGCACCATGACAGGTGTGTCGAGAACAATATCCAGCCTGAAAATTTAAATTGTTCACTCCAAGCAAAAATGTGTCTCTGTCTGGCATATGGTTGCTTTTTCTGTCAGTATTACTGTAAACTGGAAATAAGACTCAATTTAAGAGAATACAATGTACTTGTCTAATTAAAAAAGATGGGCATGAAGACTCAAACTGCACCCAGGAGCTACGAAAACACTTGCATAGAGGTGGGTAGAGACATGCAATAAATTTCATAACATCATCAGGTGTTCTCCATTATGGCTCAAGTATGAAGCAGTACACCAAACACAGGAACATACTTTTTTAGGTACATTCACACACCCACTAAAATTGCCAGTTTTCTTCATCATGTCAGTCTGCCTCTCCACATGTATCAGCATGACCCCCACTGGACAGATTTTCATAAAATTTCATACTAGGGACTTTTATGAAAATTTGCCCAGACAACCCATGTTTCGCTACAATCAAGCACAAACAACTGACACTGTACATGAAGACATAATTACATTTCCATATCACCAATGACACTAAATCACCATAAAGGTGCTCTATTCAAATTAAATGATATCAGGCTATTAGTCTGTCTGCACCTGTCTGTCCACCTGTCCATCTGCCCACTTGTGTCAGTGCAGCTCACTCTAGATGGATTTTTGTGAAATTTAACACTGGAGACTTTCATGAAAATCCGTCATGAAATTCCAACTTCAGTTAAAATCAAGCGAATATATTTGGTCCTTCACTCTAAGACCTCAGCAGGTGACATGGCTGCTGATGACAACAAATTGGAGCACAATGTTCCAGTAAAATGTTATCAGGCTGTTCGAATAGCTGAAGAGGTATAAACATTATGTGAACATACCAACAAGTTACAGTATATGTACAGTGCCTGTCTTGTTATGCATAACCAATACCACCTCAGCCATTTCCCTTATTTTAAATCATCAACTCCAACATCATCAATTGACCTATTACTAACTTGACATGAAAGAGAAGATCGAGGGAGTCTTCTTCCATGCTGGGGCTGTATGGTGTATGTGGGGTAGTACCCTTCGTGCTAGATACACCTTCTAGTTGTTCCAATGACTGTGAAAAGCTTCGTCGCCTTCGACGAGGTGACATTTCCCAACCTGATCCACCATACAATGAAGAAGAGAGGCGACCATTCATATACAAAGTTTGTGCCAAAGCTTCCGTCCTGAAAACGGGATGACCAAATGAGCATGAAACCTATAGAGTCACAGCTTTCTGCACACCCACTCCTCTTTAAGTTGGTACAAATTACATAAACCATGCAAAAAATTAAGTTCCAAGGCATAACACAGTTCTGTGATGAAACATAATATTCTATGCTTCAAGTTCCAATTTATTGATAAATGAAATTACCCAGTGCTTATACACAGGCAACTTGCCAATATAAAGAGTACCTACAAAAATATCAAAGAAAAAAACTCCGATGGTTAAATTACTTCAGTTCCTAACTAATAAATTCCATGGTACATGTCACTTTCTCTCAAAAAACTCTGCCATTTTGCATGGTGACTTTCATTGTAAGACTTGCAAGCTTTTGCAAGAAGGCAGTATAGTTGTGTAACACAGCAATGAACTTGTGCAGAACCAGCTTTCTGGTAACAAGCACTGAACAAGCACAGAGCCTCAGTTAGACCCAAAAAGTGCTGGTGTTACTTCATATTCTGAAAAGGGAAGATTATAAGCGACAATATGGGTAACAGTAGCTCTCACTGTCACAACACTGCAAGTGACACCAGCTCTTCAGACTATGGGTAGTGTAACACAATCCTACAGTCAGACAGCCATGTTTTTACTCCTACCTCGGTCATGTAATTGAAGTTGCTATGTTGTGAGTATTCTGTTCTCACATGTCCTCAATCTCTGTCCATACCTCTGAATATCAAACTAAGTTTTTCACCCACACAAATCTATTTATGTCACCTGCAATCTAAATTGGAGACTCAATATAAATATTACCTGGCATGTACTAGTCCTATAGCCATTTCTGTAGCAGCAGACTTTATGGAACGCGCCACATTGGTCAGATACTGTTTGAATTCAGTGGCACAAGACTGAAGCTCAGTCACAAAATGTGGAGAATGAGTGTACCAAACTGATGCCATCCGTAATTTGATCTCTGCACATTCTGCAACGTGAGATCAGCAACAGAGTACAATGCCAACACATCACACTCCTTACACAGGGTCTTCATATAAATTCTTCTTGGACCACAAAATGACAATGACATTATGGTTTCGGCATGTTTTCTAAAAGCTTCAGGCCTAACTGTTAGTTTGTTGTTTCTTGACTCACCAGTTTGGCAATTTATGGTGTAATGAAAATCTCAAAACATTTCAGAGGATTGCCAGGGTGTGCTGACTCAACATGTAGACTTGGTTAGTCACTAAATGGATAACAGGGTCACACAGATGTAACCTTTGACCATGTCCCATGCTACATGTCACTGATGTTACATTATCTTTATCATCCATAGTGTTAATCTGATTCATTACAAAATATTTTACAACCATTTCACTATTAATCACTACATTCACTCTCCGAATTAACATTAGATCTATCATCTTTCAATAGTTCATCAAATATTCTTCATCACTTACTCACATTCTTGTACTAGTCTCTGCCATGATTTTTATAATGAAGATCTCACAACCAGGACAATATTCAACAATAACGCACCTGATGATAATACTCACAAGTAAGAATAAGCACCAGCAAACACTGTATATTTGTTTACAGAAAAATTATCACATCTAAACAGGAGGAAACATAGCCACAGAGGACCCCTCAAAAGACTTCTAGACTGTCAACGGGACAATAATAGGTCATGACAACTGAAACCCTGCAAGGTATATGATCATGAAGATGGGCATTATGTCTGTAACACTCATACCCACCATGTTTAAATGTAGTGTGTGTATATGTACAGATGTGGTTAAAGCAGCTTAACTTTCTAAAATATATGATATTGCAATTATTAATGTGTACATAACTACCCACAAACATGACAAACAATTCTGTGCTTGTACAGTACATATTGTCTTGTATTCAAGTATGTGTCCAAAACACTGAAGAAGGTTACAGTTAAACTGTAGTATGACAGTGAAAATTAACCATTTAATTGTGAATTTATATGAAACACGACTCCGATACAAGGACGCTCTTATTTCAACACAGAAGTACAATGTAAAAATGCACTGTCAGGCTTATGCTTCAAAGAGGTTCTCCATTTAATAAGCTAATTTGTTGAATTCCATCAAACTTGCCTTAAGAAAGGTTTCACAATATATTTACTTAAGCAGAGATCAGTGGCACAGACAAATAGTTGGGGAGCCCAACCATGAATTGCTAATCTAGAAACATCGCTATAATTATTAGTAAAGCTACTGCCAGGTCTCTCAGAATACTACTTTCTGTCAGAAGAAAGAAATCCCAAACAAAAGAAGACAACAAATATCAATATTCTGTACATTTGGAGGCCAGTGACCCATGACCCCAGGGGGCCCATGTGGGCTGCATGGCTTTCATCTTTGTCACTGGGAATCCAATTAAGCACTGATATGCACGTCTCCTTTTATTTGAGGCAATATAGTTCAATACTGACTTTCATTAGCAATAACTCCATTCAATGAGGTGTACCAAATATTCACCTGACTCTAATCCTTCTAGAGGTCTTCGTACAGTGAAACTGAATGCTTGGTTTTCTTCAGTGCTTAACACTGGCTGCTGACACATGCTGTACAATTCTGCATCAATACAGCTCACAAGATCAACATTCTTTTGTAGTAGTGGATCTTTCCCAAGACTCAAGATTCTCTGATGCATCTGTCCTTCTGGACTGAGATCCAACACCTGGAGGCCTCCTAGGGAGCCCTGCACCACCAGGTCTCGGCCTGCACATCAAAGGTAAAGTATGTTACACTTCATTGTGATTATTTATCAATGGATAAATCTGAAAAACACCTTAGAAACACCAACCCCCTAAGAGCATGAAATACGTAAAAGCATTAATATATTACATATGTCAGGTTCAAATTCAGGATGATTCTTATAATACTAACTGTGAAAAACTCATGTTTTTCATTTTGGTAAATACAGTAATTGGGCCCTGATATTCAATGTTGCAAACACACTGTAATGACAAATACCGGAATACTCTCATATATAGACTCCCAATACTGGCAAGGTTAATAAAGAAGCAGCTTATGCCACCCTAGCAATACCTACCATATCCATGGTGTCAGCTCTAAAGTACCTGTTCTATGATTCAACAATGTACATTACTTGTGTCTGATCAACATCCGCTTCCAAGCCTTACCACTAGCTTCCAATCAAACACTTACCAACAGTTGCTTGGACTTTGGCCTCTGTCATAGTTGCTGTTCCAATTTTTCGTCCTACCACGCCACAATCTTTCATTACGGCCCGCAACAAAAGAATGTTAAGACGATGGAAGTCAAAAGTAAGTTCAGTTGGTGTGACTGTTCCTCCCTGACTCTGGCCACCACTTGGTCCACCACCTTCCTGTGGTGTTGCATATGCCTCATCTTGACTGGAAGCAGTATCAGTATCAATGCATACTGGAACTGCATGTGGCAGTCGCTTGGGACCAGGTTTCAATTGTGGGAAAACTCGACGGGTAAATCCCACTAATTCTACTATGGTTTCTTGATTTGCTGAAATAACAACAAAATGAGTAACCAGATTTGATGTCATCGCAGTAGTGAATGTTAAGACTGTGGCTTGCTGGGCTGATGTGCAGCACAGTTTGGTAGGTGACCACCAATGTTTGGGAGGAACATATACCATGTTTATATTCCACTCCATTTCAGTGTTATTCAACTTCATTTTTCACAGGCAGTTCAATTATTATTTTCTGACTGTTCTAATAATTCCAACACAGGACATGAAGAGTTCACTTAGAAAACATTCAACCTCTTTAACACATTTGCTGTCAGCATACTGGAATCCATCATGACCCCTGTAAGGCTAGAATTTAATGCCCACAGTGATGTGCACACAAGACCTGAATTTAAATGCCCCCTGCAAAACAGGACTGCATAACAGCAGATATATTTGTATGACATTCAGCATTTTGAGCATCACACTGCATGTTACATATATGCAATGTTCAGTACCAGAGTTACTTTTCTTGTAGTAAGCTGTACATAGACCCTCCCCAAATCAACCAGCACCATCAGCCCACTGTCCTATCCATTTCCCTCCACCAGTTGCTACTGTGCCCAACAGCATGGTGTTCATAATCATTCTTTATGGAAGCCATCCCAATGTGTTAATTACTAAATAAACACAATTATCACATTGACCACAACACAGGCTTTATTTTCATTCAATTTGTGCCTTTACATGCATGCTGCATGTTTCAGCCTTTTCTTTGGCCATCATCAGGCATCTCAATACAAAAAACTTATAAAGAAAAATAAAATAAAGCAAAATAATAAAGTAAAATAAAATCTAAGGCATTGATTTTACTTTTATTATATCTTCCTTTATAAGATTTTTGTACTGACATGCCTGCTGATGGCCTAAGAAAAGGCTGAATCATGTAGCATGCATGTTAAGGCACAACTTGAATTAGAACAAAACCTGTGTTGTGTTTGACATGATAAGTATGTTTATTTAGTTCACACTCATGTATGACAATGAAGAAGGCAGTATTCTGCAATAACTGTAGAGAGACCTGGTTGATGTAGAATGTGGGAGCACAAGGGTAAATGTAATTTCATTTATGACCACAGCAAAAGTACTGCCCTCCCTGAACCATATTCATTGAGGTTGTAAATGCTCAACAGCATTAGGTGGAGATTTCTTACACCAAATTTCACCCAAAGCAGAAAATACATATGGAAAGTGTGTACAGAAATGCGTTTACACCCATAAGTGTGCCCTAATTTTCATGAAACTCACAACCACTCAATATGTTTTTTTGGTTATCATTTGCACTGAATTTTACTCAAACCAGCCAAAAAATGCACAAAATATGCAAAAAAAATTCATTTATGACCGGAGATAAAGTGTGTTTTTCACTGAACCAGGTTTCACAAAACTTAAAACATTAAAACTGGCGCTTTCTTTTACCAATTTTACACAAAATGGTTGAGAATATGGAAAGTATGGGCAGAAATTTGTTCATACCCCTAGGTAAAGTACGACTGTCTCTAGACTGATGTTCATGAAACTTGCACTTGCTCAGCAAATTTTTTTTTTTTTTTTAAACAAAACCCTATAACAAATTTCATGTGAATCTGACAAACGGTTTACATGCCAAAACTGTGCCACAGACAGACAGATGGACAGGCGGACATGTTCTCCACACAAACCCTAGGTAATACCTATAATATCCAGGTTATTGAACTGTACAGAAACAATCTGAAGAGCTTCTCCACTTCCTTCATTAGACGGACAGTTAGCACTGACAAGAACAATCTCCACTGTGATGAGTGCCTCTGCATCGAGCAAATCCAGGCTGACTGATGGTGGGCGGCCTGCAGAAATGTGAGGAGGGGATGCTGTGTGTGGAGGAGATGAAGGAACACCACCACTTGGTGATTTGGCTAAAACACAGGCAAGTAACATTACCATAATGAGAGTATAAAGTCAAATAAAATTAAACAAGTTATGAACACATGCACAGCATAAAAATTCTGGCAGCACTCACATCTGTTTGTGAATCTCTAAAACCATACAACTTCTGGAAACAAATTACTCAGCAAAAAACATGAGATTCCTCCTCCCCCCCTCCAAAAAAAACCCTCTGAAGATATACCTTCATGTATGTCACACACAAAAAATTCAGTTCCTACCTCACACACAACACAGCCCATATGCATTATAAAAGATTCAATCAACATTCTTCAGAGAAATAACTGCCGTTTACTGTGAGACTCACCAAAACAAATACACTGTGTGGCAAGATGCAGCATGTATGTTACAGCAGGTAGTATACCCATTTACCAATGAGCTTAGCTTTAACCAACAACAGGGATATGCTGTACCATTAAAAGCATAAGATTTTCATCCAAAAGGGAAAGCCAAATCTTGCAACAGGCATTTAAAATGAACAGGATTCTGACAGCGGCAGAAATCTGGGATTTAAAAGCCAGTACACTAGAGGTAGAACGTCACTTGGCTAGGTATGTAGCACATTATACACTAGTTACACTCTAAGATGCATGCAGAAATGCATGTAGGTCTTACTGTAAGATGTCTATTATTGCTGACCAATTTTAACTGAAAATGGAAGGGGCTAAAGTAGCTGTAATATAAAAAGATACCTCTCAGTAATGCTGCAGGGTCACTCTGTAAAGTGGACAATGCCTGTGTAAGTGCTATAGGTGATGTAACTTTAAATGCCTTGGAACCGAGAGGATCTGGTGATGCTGGTGATGTTGGTGATGTTGGCTCGCTGTCTCTTAAGCTTCCACTCACACTATCCATTCTGAATGGTAAATGAGAGTGTGCATGAATAACACTTCATCCAAACAGTCATAATGACATACTCAAGACAGCAATGCTAATATAAGACATACATATTCCAAGGAAAAACACCGCAATACTGGACTGTAATAACACACACACACAAACAGACCATTCATTGCTATGAACCATTTTAAAGTGGTTGATAATCTAAGGAATGTAAACATACAATGTAAGAGTGAAGGTAATGCAAGAGATTACTTCATCATGCAACTATTAAAACATTACTACATCCTTTGTTCCATTCTTATGGCAGTACAATTTTTAAAATAACCAATGACGAGACTACAATTCGCCAACACACTTTGTCCATAGTGCAGCATATCAATGTTTAGGGTCTGCATCATAGCACACAACAATAAAGCTTCTACACAAGTGGTACCAGTTCTGCTTTTATCTGCAAGGTAACTGGTTCAAATCTAGGTCCAAAGACTAACTATGTTGCCTGAGGTTCCAATTGTTGTGATCAGACAGCCCAGGCAAATACCTCTGCGATATCTCAAATTAGGGCCATCCTCTCACTGCCAGATAATTTTCAGTTCTTTATTCATTAATCATCCTAACTTGGGATGCTATAAAATGTTGGGGATTTAAAGTCTTAATTAAACCAAGAACAAAGGAATAAATTATTGCATGAATAAGTACATAAATAAATGTAGCAGGCTGTAGCAGTAATATAAACAGCAAAGTTAAGAAATAAAAAATAACAACCCTTTACAGACACTTCTTCACTTATAAAATTTAAAGTTATGCAATTTCTTCTGACTCAAGTAATTCCAGGAAAGTAAAAAAAGCTTGAAATATGTGCTGAATTCAATGAAGGTGGCACAAGATTACTGTTGGGTAAAAACGTCTGTGGCGGGGTAGTCATGCTGTGGCCAGTCTGGTTCCATAATATATGAGTTGGATTTCAACTGGACTCCCTTGCATATACATATATAGTTAGCCACACCTATACTTGGTTCCAACTTGTACAAAATTTGATGTGTGCCAGATCTTCCAGAATATAACTGCTGCATAATTCAGGGAGTGTCAGCAGTTTACAGATAAAAGCTACCACAAATTGAAGCCCAAATTCTCACACACGGACTCATATGTGTGTGCAGAAACTCACTAAAAAATTACAGTTTTATCTACAGGTTTAAGCAAAATATAATTCCTCTTCATAAGCAGCACAATGATATGCACTTACCCAACATGCTTATGGCTAGCAACCAAGAGTTCAAAGTCTGGTCCAAACATCTGAAGGGCATCTACAAGCAACAAGCTGTGAACACTCAGTGAGATGTTAGCATCATATGGCCGCTTTGTATACATTGCTCTAACCCCTGATACTTGCAGTTCTGCGATACATCGACCACGAGACTGGACCTGTAGTGAAACTACATTCATTATTACCATTACAAAACAAAGATTACATTCCTAACATGTGTTAGTATATACAGTGATCTACCATAACTTAACAAGTATTACAGCAAAGCACTTCACTTCATCCTGCCGTGAAATATGCAACTTAGGTCAGGACTTAACAATCTTTAACTTCACAAGCAGAATTCTATAATTCAACTTCACTTGATCCTACTCTGAAATACACAACTTACATCAAAAGCTGAGAAAACTACAGTTAACAACAAAAATTCCTGAGGACAAATTCATGTGCTTTCACTGTAAAACACAAGCAGAAAATCTGTAATGTGCATTATCCTGGGGGTGCAGCTCTAGTATGTCTGCAGACATACTAGAGCTGCACCCCCAGGATAACGCACATTACAGATCCCCCCCCCCCCTGTGTCCCCTATAAATAGCATATAACAAACATCACAGATGCTGAGATCTAACCATTGTGACATGTCCATACCAATCCTGTAAAGCAATACCACCATACTTTCGGATGTAAACCTGATGATGGCCACATTAGGCCAAAACATGTATTTTACTTCATCCTTTATTAAACATCTTTTTAGATATTGTTGTGTTATTGACTGATACCCACACCTACTGTGTTACACTGCCAGATGTAAGCAGTTACCAAAGACAACTTCAAGGCCAGACATAAATAAAAGATTCCAATTTCCAAAGATAATATTCAAGTTCACAGAGGCAAGTGAAACAAAACCCAAAAACATAAAGGCCAGCAATCTGACCCTACTTATCAAAAACCAAACAGTTTTAAAGTGGACCCAAAGTACCCTAATGTTCATGAATGAATCCCAATATTCAGTACCAACAGGCTACCAATTTAACTCTCTCATATTTTATGCAAGATTCCCAAAAGCTTGCATTCACAAATGAAAGCCTCATAAAGGTACAGTTACAACAAACAGAAGCAATCAGCACAATCTGTTACCTTACGAGTTTTGTCAAGTTCTATTTCTTCTGATCAACCCATATCACAACGATGACCATCTAGGTAAAAGCATGTTGCTATGTAACGTGAGCTGCCAACAGCCATACTACATATGATATACAAGACACTGTACATTACTTGTTGTGAAGACAGTGTCCAACATATTACAATTCTAACTATAACATCGTTCAGTCAAAACACAAAAATATATTCACTAATGTTAAGTTTGCTACATGTTTTGGTTACAAGTAACCATTATCAGGCAGACATTTCAGTACATGGACATAACATGTTCAGTGCCACAACATGGGATCCCATACTTGTAACAGGAACATGTAGCAACTTTACATTATTGAATATATTGTTGTGTTTTGACTGAATGATATTTTATTTAGTACTAAAACGCAACAGGATGGCGCCTATAAAAAAAAAATTCTATCACTTTAAAATTTTCCATTTTACAAACTGCAACTCACCCTTTCACTAAAATGCCATGACAGCCATCACTTGATAAAGCTTTATGATCCAAACTTTAATTTCTCACACATCTACAGACCACAACACACTTTACACAGAGATTGTGTATTCATCAACTACATGTGCACAATCACAATACATAACAAAACTAAGAACAACATTGGACAAATACCTCTAGAGCCATTTGATCAATACCAAACTGCAGCACAACAAGCCGAGCCATCTCTCTGCCAGCCCAGTCCTGTGACTCTGCAGGATTACACAGCTCTGCTCCTGCCATACTTTCACCTATACCATCATTAGCTGAAATCTGTTGAGACCTGAAATACAATCCATTAATAATTCTGCAAGTGGTATCACTTGCTAGATCACAGCATAAATGATAAGACATTCAGTTTACCTACTGGTTTATGTTAAAGACAGCATCAAGAACTCAATCAAACCAACAAACAAGACACAAATAATTAATGTCTGAACTCTTCAAATCAGTGCTGGATGCTGTCAGTAGATGGAATGGTGAAATGTAGAGGGGCCCTTCATCAGTCTCCATTTAGCAGAGCTTTCCAGATCATCCAGTGCTAGATATCATACCCTGTACTATATTATGTCTCAACGCATTTAAATTTTCAGTTACATTTATATGAATACACACAACCAGGAGGTACACCATCCAAATTCTCCTGCCCCACCAACAAAGTGTTTCAAAACAACCAGACATTACCATAGTATCTGCAAAATGGCCACAACACAAGGCTACTGCAAGCATTATATGTGTGGATCCAAATGTGTTATGAAATTACATACTCACCTAAATGGAGAAGGAAGTCCCTTGCCACTAAGAATAACCACCATAGTTCGCAAAGCATCGATTTTTTGTTCGTTAATATGGGCCACTAATTGAGGTAAGTTTCCGGAGACAGTGAGGCATGGAAACTGAGGATCGGTTGTGAACACAACCCTGCGTTCAACTTGCAGTGAGATGTTGAAACGATCAAGGACATGCAGAGTAGATGTGCCACGCTGATAAGCATACTTGAAGTTATCACGCACACGACCAACCAAAATCTGGAGATCCCCAAACTCCAGCAAATACCTGCAGTACAATGTTCAGTTTACAGAGCACAATTCTACAATAAATTCCAGTGTTACCATAAGACAGCAAAAATTACAATTGTTGTATGAATATTATACATGTAATGTCAAGTGTTAAATGTATATGGCAACTATCTGAGTTCACTATCATTAAATTTAAACATTTATATTGTTCTTGCTTGTCGAGTGCATGCAGATATGGTCTGACCCGTCCACATTGGCAAGGACACCAAATCCATAGCTCTGATGGGAAAACCAATAGATTCTGTTAGTGCCAGTCATTAGGTAATCACAGAAGTGGTGGTCATCAGAGGAGTCCCACAGCTTGAAGCAGGCTCTACATCACACAGCTTAAATCACACTGTTCACAACACAGGGATGCAACTCATTGTCCACCATTTGTCACACTCCCATAGTTCTAGTTTGAAACAGTGACAGCTGCCTTGGAAAAGTACACACAGAGATATGAACACAGACAGAACATAGATATCCCTGAGGGGAAGATCAGTGTCTTACACCAAGATCATCAGGTCCCTGTTTAAAAACTGATTACGTTTTGGGATATGATACCATGATGACTGGTACAGTAACTTGTTAGCAGTGTGGAGCTTGCTGTGTTGATCATCAAGATAGTTCAAGAAGTCCTCAAATCATGCTGAATTATGTTGCATGATACTGTGATGATAAGGACTACTGTAAACTGAAGGTGTGTTCAAGTACTTGAGGGTCACAGTATATAACAGGAATACAAAGTGCAGGTGTGCACAGATTAGCTAAAAATCTGGAAGCCAAATCAAAATTCCAGGTGCCAAAGGAAGTTCCACACTGATAATCTACAAACATGAGGTCCCTCCCAGCATACAAAATGAGTCATCATGGCACCATGGATGCCTGCTATACAGTATTTCTCAGATGCATATAACAACAGTGTATGTTTTAACATTATTTTATTTAGATATTTCACAAAACAATGAGTATGTCACTTGGCAATAAATATGTTCAGGAATACCACACAAAGAGGTAATCAGTACTCAGTTCCATGCCCCTGTAAGTTCTAGCAAATCTGTCTAGGCACTGCTGGTGGGTAGATTAAGTTTTATTCAGTTTCTCAGTAACACTCTGTCTGCAGCCTTAGTATTCTGAACAGGACACAACATTTCAGAAAGTGAATCGGTTTGTGTGCTCAGATGAGCAGATAATTTGTGTTTGTCAGAATGGCTAATCTCAAACTGGACTGCAGGGACTTAGTGCTCTCTAATAGAATAAAATGTATAAGTAATGTACATATATGTAACTTCCAGGCCTACTCTCACCTGAAATGAAAACATGTGCATTTCTCAAAACACATTTTGTTTGGAAAATGATACAAAAAGGCCACAAACAAATAATACTAAGCATAAAATACCATCGTCAGAGCCCTTTAAACATGGTTCTGAAAGGCAGATAATACAAAAGAAATATGCACAAAATAAAACACAAAGATAAAGGGTAGGTAATTTAATTTTCTTAGAAGGAGACACACATGAAGTTCCTAGTCATCAAAATATCTTGCCTTTCACCTAATTGAACAGCAATTGCTACCACACATGTCAAAGTGTCAAATGTCCAACTGGGAGTACTCACCTGTCATACAACTTATGATGTAATGTAAGGTCAGTAAAGCTGCTCTTCTGAAAGGCACCTATTTTTGACGGCATAGATAGTTCGGTCAAAGTCTGACTCTCTGAAATACTCGCTTCACTACCATGTGGAGTTGAGCATGGTGTCTGAAAGTCTTCTGTACAGAACCAAGACAGTGAAAATGTTAGGAATACAACATCACAAAAACCTCACTAAGCTTAAAGTTCTATGATAATGGTGTGACAAATGTGTACGTATATTTTTATATGGTCTTCATTCATTGTCCACAATGATAATATCAAAGCCACATTTTAAAAATGAATTTTATTTACATCTTCAGGCGAATATGAGTGTACCTGTGGGCTCAACAGACACACAATTTCTTGATATTCACCCCACCTGAAGATCCAAACAGAACTAATTTCTGTAGCACTGTAGTATTAATACTAACAACTAGGACAGCACAGTCGAAACAAGCAAAGTATAATATTTGCAGAATCATCACGTCTCTCTAGAATCTATCAAATCTGTCCTGTTGAATATCTCTCTAAGCATAGGTATAAAAATAAGTCACAAGGAAGCATATCTCTCAAGAAGGGAGGTTGCCTTTTTGTAGAATACTGTGTTTTGTTAAAAACACAGTACAAGCTGAACTCAGTATACAGGTTCATTGTCATGGTGAGTGTGCTACTTGCTGTACATCAAGGCAATGTTTTATTCCCTAGCTGTGTCCCAGAAAAATTGGACTTAAATCAGAGAGGCATAAATCAAACATGACACCCCTATAAAAAAAGAACTTCAATAAATGGAAACAAAGAAGCCAAGGAGCATTAAACCAAAAATGAGAAGATGTAAATTATGAAGCAGAGTAAACTGGTACAGGGCACTGAAGAAGAAGACATAAAACAAATGAGAGCAAAACAAGACGTTGGCATATTCTCAATTTCATGCCTTTTTTCTACATTCCAGACACACCTCATTATACAGGGTGTTTCACGACTTTAGGGCATAACTGCAGGAGGTGATTTCCTAGGTCTTTGTGATCAAAAAAGTTCATATAAACATGTGTCCGATTTTGGACGGTTACGAAGTTATGACCGTT
>Ga0131853_10003761_pt1 | contig 27284 bp, 17 predicted proteins | sample TergutLab28metaG_FD_92764 | JGI IMG/M metagenome (GOLD analysis project Ga0131853, IMG submission 92764) | Labiotermes labralis P1 segment gut microbial communities from Petit-Saut dam, French Guiana - Lab288 P1 (version 2) (version 2) | ecosystem: Host-associated > Arthropoda: Insects >...
ATAATTTTTTATTTTTTTTTGAGTATTTAAAAGGAAAAACCGGGGAGACCATCTTTGCCCCCACCCCCCCCCCCCCACAAAAAACAGATGTAAGGTACAGTAAACACAAACTGCTAGGGCTGGAAACGTGCGTTTTGCTCCAAAAAACATGGTCTGATTCACCAAATATATGAAGTTTTCACTGCTGAATTAATGTTCAAAATGACCACCCTCAGCCTCGATACATATAATGGCATGCCTATTATTGAGCAAAGAGCTTGCGTCCACTCATCAGGACACTATTTCACAAGGGTTGAAACAACAAAAAATCATGAATTTCCACATTTTGGTGGAACACCAAATATTTCACGTGCTTGCACATATAAAGTCTTTGTCACTGAGGTTCAAGGAACTGCTCTGCAACCAATCCATCAACCACAAGAGAAACTATCATCAAGACATATTTTTAGAATTTATGTCACCTATACAACAACCTTCACAGGCAAATGGATCAATCAGCTAGCTGGCAGTGAAGAATACTGCACCACTGACTGACACAGAATTGGCTTTGAACCTTGCTTTCCTTAGTACCATGGAATTAACTTTTAACCACATACGTGAATTGTGGAGCTTTCTTGACTTCATTAAGAATAGACAAAAACTAGTCAGAGTAGACTAAAACTAGTCAAAGGACAAAAATTAACCTGCTCTTGGTTATTAACACAGAGCCAGTAACACATGGGCATGGCCACAAGGTTTGAAATGTTGAATGCAGTCCATACGGTATGGACACATGCCCCCTTTGTGTTGTGTTCATTATATTCTTGTTAGAAGAACATAAAAGACATGTGAAAATCCTTCACCTACTAAAAGGAGAATTGACATACACAACATGCATTATATTTTCTTCAGTCACATCTCATTGTATTGAATTCTCAGCTAAATTGTGAAGAAAACTGCAGGAAATAGTCGCTCTCTCTGAAAAAATTAAGATGTTGCTAAATAACTGTTGATATAGAATTTTTTTATTTGTAAATTTTTGCCTGGATTCAGTCACAGCAACACTGGACTTGCAGTTGCCAAACCCATAAATGTACACCAAACCAGGGTTTGCAAACGAAGAAGGCATTCTTAACGCACATAGAATGAACTGCACAATGCAAGACACAACAGTCAACTATACAGTTTGTAATAACTACCAGTAAGTTTAAATATCACACAGATGTATCAAACATGCATTACCATAGAATGCCACAGCTCTACCCCTCCGAGCATCAAACAAATTTTTTTATGACATTTCTTAGTAGGAATGACTGCAGGTGTTAAATCTTGAGGTTACAACATCAAACCATGAATTGCCCTGTGTACGGCTGACAGTGCTCAAGTCACCATCAAAATTAGCTCTGGTGTTTGAAGTGGCTGGGCCTCAATAGTAAAGGCACTCTTCAATATCGAAGGAATTCTTAGCATGCCAAAATGTTTAATTATGTAACCAAGAGTAACAAAATGTATTCTCAGCAACTTCCATAAACATTTAGCCAACATTAATATGCTGTTATGTTAAAGCCTGATGAAAGAAATGTGCTCCTAAAAATGTTACTTTTATCATTTAATTTCCCAATACTTCCTGTTCTTGTTAACAACGTAATTTTGTTCATACGCTTACAATAACATTTTGTTACGTTTCAGTGGTAGAAAATGAGGCCCATGTACAACATATATCAAAGCACAAACTGATGACTGTCTCTCAGTTGCCAGGAGTTTTATTGTTGTGACTGACCACTGCCTATGGTCTCTATAAATGCTTCACATGTAATTGCATAAAGAGTGATATATATAAATGTTTTCCTACAGGCAATTAGAGATGCTCAGCACATTTTCAGCTACAATCTACAGCCTTTACAAACTTTCATATACAATCTCAGTAACTTGCCTGGGAAGAGCATATCCATAAACTGACAGTATGCTGCACCAGTGCACAGTTCTTCAATCTTGGTAAAGTTTGACGCCATACAGTCATTTACCCACGCCAACATATCATGTCGACTAAGGTTTTCTGTGGTCACATTTGTGGAATAAACATTAACTGCAGCCATGATTAAAACTGAAAATATAAAATACACACACACTAAAGAAAGTGAAGTTATTTATATACACAATTTGAACACGGAAACCACTTAACGATGTCTGCTTTCTTTTAATGTTTCTATATGCAGTAAAATCCTTATTATCTGTGAAAAATAAGACTTAATGATAGCTGGATAACAATTCCTTAACCAAAGCAAAATTTGTCCATGAATATGCAACTGTAATCATAATCTCCCCTCTGCTCTCATACCATGCCTCATTCAGTTCATAACTTACCAGATAATAGACCCATGAGGCCAAGTCCCAGTTGCCAACATACATAAACAAAAAAGAAACTATAATCCACGAATGGGTACATGTGTGGGTGTATATATAAACCATAGTTAGGGTTTTGGTCTGTGCACTTATAGGCCAAGGAGAAGGCATGGATATCTGTGCTGAGCAACATTCAACCGCAGGTTTGCAGATAAGATCATGCTTTGGACCTACAATGAACTAACATATAATAAACACTCTGTGTCCGTAAACCTAGGTTATGAACATAAGTTATGCTTTTGGTTTTGTGCATATGCTGGCAGCCATGACAGTTGGCAGTGGCCACACCAGATACTATTCCAACATATATTATTTTTTCCAAGATGGTTTCCATTTCAAGAGACATGAATAACAGGGTACAAATTCAGTTTTACACTACCATTGCACTGACATGTCCACTATTAAATATTGGTTCCATTACACATATGTTTGTTCTTGGAGGTGTTTGAGACTAGAGTTGCAAGTAGTTCAGTATTACTAGTGAAACAACTGAAGCCATTCTCTGGGCCCAAATTTGAACCAGGGACATCCCGATACGCTGCAGAGTAACTGGTCAACCATATTTGATGTATACAAACTTTATGACACGTTACATACATTTTTTTTATAACAGCTATTAACCTTACTGAAAATCAATGGTGTATAGATACACACGCCCCTACATTACAGTTGAAGGGTCTGAGATCCCAACTCACTATGCAATTAACTTAAAGTCTCTTAATTAAATAATTATCCATAAGAACAAATAATATCATGTATCTATGGTTAAAACATTCTAACATATTGCATCTAAATAACCAAAACTGAAATTGCCGCCAACATTCCACGAGTAGCTTCCATTACAAAAGTCATTCAGAGAATAATACAATAATCAGCGAAGTGAAAGGTATTGTCTGAACAAACCAACTCTTCTTGCACATCACATGTGTCAAACATTACAATTCTCAACACAAGAACAAACATTTCAGGTTCAAGTGTGGACGTTGACCCGCTCAACGTTCCTACAACCTACAGACCTACCCCAAGCTGATAGCCACTTTGGAATAAAATAACTTCGAAGTCACACATATACAACTCACTCTGTTACAGTAAGCATGAACATGGTATACTAAGGAGAACAAGTTTAATAACTTGAGAAATGTTCATCACGTTCTTATGATTGCGACATAACAGTAACAGCATTAAATCAAGTTTTCACCGGTTTTCACGCATCTATTACTGCTACATTAACGATGTAGTATTTGATCTGTAAACACACCTTGAAGTGGAAATACGCAGTAATATTCTCTCTTTATGAGCTGATATGTCGCATACACAATAACATCAAACCTAAAACCTAAATACTATTACTTACCAGGGCGCACCCGTTGATAAAATTGACACTGAATACTAGATGATCTGTGCTGAATACCATTGATAACTGGTGGGCACAGAACGGATTAGAGCAGAGCTACAATTCGTGCGGGATTTGACGTGAATGTGAACACTTTATTCCACGGATAAGAAGATTCATTCGAAGCTGCAAAGCTTGTTTCCACGCATTGCTTTCACTTAAAATTACACACACGGGGGATGACGACGTTTCGTTCTTTATTTGGTTATGTTCGAACTAGATACTTCTGCTGAGTGTAGTACGACAATATTTTTTTTTTAAAAAAGGAGCGAATTTGAGTATAATTGTGAGGTCACTGGAACCCTTTCAGGGCAACCCAAAGTGGGATATTCCAAGTCAGTAAGGGAAAATTTACCTGCACAGGGACATTCATGTGTACCAGGCCTGTCGTGAGACAGCAAGCTCTGAATATAATGAAAAGTGTTGTAAGTCGTGTGGCATAGTTCTGCGGAATTTGTATTGCTGGTATTGTGGCGTATAAAGTAGTATTGTAACAAAGAGTTTTTGTATATCACTCTAGAGTTATGGAGTGTTTATTAGGAATTTCATTCCGAAACTTCGTTCTCATTGCGGCTGATATGAGCAACGCTCACAGTATTATGGTTCTAAAGGATGGTAAGCCCGATTAATTTGTATGATTTGTTGGGCCTTCTTTGCAATTCATAGTTCTTTAGTTGTCACAGGATTTTTTATTTCATGACTAGACTGATCATATGTTTGCCCCTCACTTAGAGTAACTCATGCTATGTTTTACTTTAGTCTTATAAATGTGTACAGACATTTTACTAAAGTGCTGATTGGCACATTTTGTAGCATGGCTTAACGCTGTCTCCATATTGCTGTAAACTGTCCTAAAACTTGTTCAAAACTGATGGCCACATTGGTGGGTACACCCTTCACTTCTCACGAGTATTGTGCACTGACATCCTTGGAACCCCATAAGGCTCTTCCCGTGACATTTCTTAACCAGATTTTAAACTGTGATGCTGCTCTTACCCCTTCTGGTATATTCACCTCAGTGTAACACATCTTTGGTCATGAAGGGCCCCTGTATTCCTATGGTAAGCTTATGGACAGGGACCAGTGACAGGTATTTAGGAACATGGTAATCAACTACCAGGTTCCACAGTAATTGGAGTGTATTCCTTGAATAGCGAAGCAAATCTTAGCACCTCAAAATGACGCTACATCTTTGAGGTTCTTTTAAATGCAAAATATGATATTGAGGTGCCATGCTGAGGGATGTCTAGTTTTCTTTTTATTTTAGGTTTACATGTTTCAACCTTCAAGTTCTTTCTTCTAAAATTCTCACTGTTCTAGAATATTTACTCAGCTAGTCAAGAAATGCCTTTCTGGATTGAGCTTCAGTGTTCAAAACCACTATCATTTTCACAAAATCTATGAGCCTCTTGAATCTAGTCCACATCTACCAACATCATTTCAATATTTCTACATAAACAATGTGTAAAATTTCAGCACTAAAACTTTGGTGTTTGTGCATTTATGCAAAAGCATATCATTTTGATCATGATTGCCATATTTTATTGCTTCTTATTTACTGTATGCTGTAGATGAAGATAAATTGCACAAGATCTCAGATAAATTGGTGATGGCAATATGTGGTGAGTCTGGGGACACAACACAGTTTGCAGAATACATTGCAAAGAACATCCAACTGTACAAAATGAGGAATGGGTATGAACTGTCTCCCACTGCTGCAGCAAACTTCACCCGACGAAACTTGGCAGATTACCTAAGAAGTCGGGTGAGCAATTGATACTCTGGCATTTGCATAGCAGACCATATCAATGGAATTCAGAAACATAGTTCCTGAAGTCTCACAGGTCACCATTGGAAGGAAGATTGATGGCTTGTATATTTGGTGTGGAAGTGGTCATGGTGCAATACACCTATAGGGGCAGAGAAACTCAAGCCATCTAGTTGGTGTCCCAACTGAGAATTGAACAAGTCACCTATTGAATACAAAGCACAATTGTTATTGTTGGAGGTACCATAGTCAGCAAAATAGATTAAATGCAACATAATCATAACTTTTCAACAAAAAGAAGGGTACATTATAGTCCACATGACACTACTTTGTCAGTTACAGGAATGAAACATGGCATGTTTGAGAAAAAAAAAAAAAAAGAGCAAGTTTCATGCAAAGCTGTTTTTGTGTTTGACATGAGCCAAAATTAAATTTATGTGACAGCTTCAGGTAGAGCTCCTTCTAGTACTTAATTTTGTTAACATGTTTCAGAGATGCCTGTGCATGGATAAAGTGACATTATGTTTCCATTTTTAGACATTGGAAAGAACCTATGAAAGGCATACGTTGTGATAATGTACATTTCATTTGTGAACATTCTGTAATTATTATGTGGAAGACATGTATATTTCTTTTTTTAATATCTTTAGTCCACATATTGAACAAAAGTAAATATACTGTGCAATTTATTTGCAGACTCCGTACTTTGTTAACCTGCTTTTGGCTGGGTATGATGATGAAACTGGTCCACAGCTGTACTTTGTTGATTATTTAGCATCAATGGTGAAAGTACCATATGCTGCCCATGGATATGGAGGCTTCTTTTCTCTTAGCATCATGGACAGATATCACAATGCAGGTAATGAAGAACTCATAAATCAAAGGTGTGCAAATTTTGCAAAAATCCAGAAGCAGCCTCAAAATTCTAGGCACTAGAGGGGTAACATAGCATGTTCCGTACTCAGGATCCACAAATATTAGTGGAGGCATATAAAAATGTAGTCACCACAGCAACCTTGTGCCTGGGATTTATGTACCCATCACACATGTTTATATAGTAGTCATATCTGGCATTATACAAAGGGGATGTAACTTGTGCCTATGCGCTATTCCTTGGAGGTAAATTGTGAATAGAGGCGGAAGTTAACAGGACTTTGTGGAATTCTAGTGCAGTTCTGTATGTGATAAACTGAAGTATTTCTGATACTTGTGCTAGGAACATAACTGTGGTTACATGATGAGCACATTGAGAAGTCATGAAATGCTTGAATTTTAAATCATCACTGGTTTTGGACAGTTAGAAGGCACTTCCAGATATGCACTGCATAACGACATTTTGGTCAATGTCAGACCGCATATATGATGGTGGTCCCATAAGGTGGTAAGGATTATAATATAATACCATTGTGTTACAATTGCCTACAGTATTCAGTACAGTAACATGCTGTACAGGTTTGTAGCCTAGGAGCAATAGACTGTACCATAGAGCCTAGGTGTATAGTAGGCTATACTGTACTATCTATGTTTGTGTAAGCACATGTTCGCACAACGACAAAATTGACTGACAACACATTTCTCAGAATGTATCCCCGTCATTAAGTGATGCATATCTGTACAGATTCATCAGTGATTGAAAACAGAAGACCATCCCTGCCATTTCATTTTTAATTAGAAGCATTTTGAAACTATGTGTCTGTATCCTATTAACTGAGGAAAATTATACAATCTTTGGTCATGACACATGACCCCTGGTCCAGAAATTTTAACCCAGGACTTTTGTAGGACAATTAAGAGTATGAACCTTTCAGTTGTCACATGACTATGGTCTCATGAGCTTTACTGATTATGGTGCTTCTTTTGTTGTGTGGTGTTTCCTTTTAGTGTCATGTTGAGAGAACTTTGTCTGGAGTACAGTTGGTCTGCTCTGGCTAGATATCCACAAGTTACTATTAGAGTAGAAACTAGTAAATACCATGCAAGAGAAACAGGCATTATAATTGGCAAGGCCCATTAAGACCATAGCCACGCAATATGCAAATAGGAGTGTCAATTAGAATACAGTATATATGGTGATATATTATGACAGTTGGTTTTGTGGATGTATACAATATTCATATTGCACATAGTATAGTCTTAGGAGAGAAGGGCAGTCATGTAGTAAATGAAATGACTAGATAATATGAAAAAGAATTTTAATTCTTTCACATGACATATTAGAATACCTCAGTAATATAAGTATTGTTCTCCTACAGAAAATTAACCACCAAAATTCTACGGAACACATGCACATATAGTTAAATTTTACACCATCTTTGTAGACTGGAAACTTTGTATAAGACATGAATTCAGTAATTTTGTATTGTAGACTTGTGTCTCCCAGAAAGTGATTGTGACTAAAATGTGTCAGGGAATAAAACATATCCGTATTATTATATACAGATTACTTACTTTGATGTATGTTGATTGAAAGTCAGTTTTTAATTGCACAGGTGACTTGAATCAGTTCAAAATTTATTTTGACATACTCAGTTTTAACCATGTTCCTTTGTTACAGATGTCAGTAAAGAGGATGCTTATGAAATAATGAAAAAATGTGTGCGAGAGATTCACAAGAGACTTATTGTTAATTTGCCTAATTTCAAAGTTCAGCTGGTTGACAAGAATGGTATTCAAGATCTTCCACCGATTACTGCAAAGCAGTTAGCTGTTGAAGAGGCCAGTGTCCCTTTGCCAGAGGTCAGGGTGATATGAGGAGACCTTTAAATCACATTCTAAATGTTGTTTCAAATGTTATTTAATATTATGAAGCAGCTTATTTCTGTCTGTGAGTTGTAAGAAGGAAGGTGTCATTAAAATGATTCTATGTAACAACATGATCAGTGTATGTTTGAATTGTGCATGAACTACCCAGCAAAACACTTTGTCCTGTGTGTGTGTGTCTCACCTTTTTGCTGGTCAGTGATCATCTATCAATGGCTGCAGGTATGTTGTATTAGCTCGTACAGTACTCAGACGTGCCATGTCACGGCTGAGATGCTGCATTGTTGGTTTGTGACCATGGAGTTTTTGGTTCAGCCATGAGTAAGGCTGTGAACTGCTGTAATCAACTTCGTTCAAGCAATAGTCATTTTTATATTTTCATTCATGATTTTTATCTGCTTCAACCGAATGCTTTACAAAATTTTGTTCACTGATGATAGCAATCACTATAATTTGTTTCACAATTTGAGACAGTTTCTTGGCTATGAGTACTTCTACCATGACATAAAATCTGAAAACAGTCTTTCATAGAACAGAAGACCATTTACAAACTTGCATTAAGTCTTGTAATCTACTTCTTTGTGTGCATCTCAAGTGGAAACAAAAATGGCAATGCCAATCAAAGATCAAGGCTATAGCATACTTCATCTTGCTCATGGAGAGCTCAAAGTGATTACTCATGCAGAACTAAATTGTGTAATGTCATATATGTTTAAAATTTATCATGTAACAAAAACCATACACAAATTATGTACTGAGAGTACAAGTTTGTACTTCACAGAGCCACAAATATAAATTCTGAAGCAGGGCTTTTCTGTTCTGTTTTATGATGTTAACTGATAAGGGCTTTGGGCCATTTCAAATGAATGGTAACTTTCCATAGATATTTAAACTAATTCTGAAGACCCATTCTTTTACACAAAAGTGGTATTTACCTCTTAGTTTCATCTGGTCATGCGGTAAACATGAAAGATGAAAGATAAATATTTGAAAAGCATGGGTATTCCTGTCACATGAAATCACATCTGCTTATTAAATCATATGACTTCTACCATATATTGCTGTGTAATTTCTATAATTATGTTTCATTTCTACAAGATTCCTCAGTTCCTTTAATACTTCGCCTAGTCCGGTTGTATGTATGATGCAATAGTTAGCATCAAAATGTGCCTGTCAATAAATGATGTAAATGTGTTGATGAATACAAAATAACATGGAAGGCTGACATAGTAGCTGGCTTAATATGATCCATATCCATGCATTAAAAGAGTATTTAAATGTACTGTAATTAAACCAAAAAATGTGTATATATAAACTATGATTTTATCACATATTATTAATTACCAACATATTTGTAAAACTACCCTGATGATGATTGATAAAAGATCGAAATATTTTGGTAATTAATAATATGTGGTAAAACGTATGTATTCGTTGGTTTTATGACAAAGTTAAATAGTAAGTGGCTGTTCTACCGACGAATCTACCGTAGTAGTTTGTACAAACGACTGGGAAAGGGCCACGATATGTTGCGTCATCTTCATGGTGTTTACGCGTAGATGGAACTACTTGCTTAGTTGACAAGCGTACGAATTTGAGTTGCTAGTCTTGTTGGTAATGATCGAAGGTGCGTAGATTTCAGCTTCCAGGTCCAAGTAATACAAACTATTGTGGAGCGAAACATGTGTGACGATCCAGTTTCAAACGAAGTAAAGGTAAATTGTTGTGCAATGCGACTTTAAATTTTTTATGTGTATCATGTTTTAGTGCCGGAACTACGAGTTTATAAGGTGGTTGCATTTAAACCTGCGGAATATGTATGCTGCCAGAAGCGATTAGTGTGAAAAAAAGGTTAGACATACATAACCTTTGATTTTATTATTGAGAATCCCAGTTGTCCAGAGGTGGGATATGCTACGTTCTCATCCCGTTATGTTGTAGGTGATGTTGCGTTTCGTAATACTTTTCGAGGAATAGGAAGCGAGTAGCACTGGTAACTGTTTTAAGAAAATTTGCCATAGCATGTTCATGCCCCAAACAATTCATTTCTATCTATGTGGTATGTAAGTTTTTGGTTTTTCACCCCTAAGGGCGATCATAAGTTGATGGTGTTTGAGAACAGGCTGCTCGTTCCATCAGTTAATACAAGAATTTGAAATGTATGGTTTTAAGACGTAATACAAATATTCACTTTAACCAACAAAGTCCCCTCGCGGAGTGAAACCATATGGTGAATATATATATATTGTATTTTACCATATTTTAAAAGAGTGTGTTGATGGCTTGGTGATGGTTGAAACAACTAAAACATGTAACTATTTCTATTTAAATGTAGTTGTGTTTTACGGGATAGTAAAGTACTTGTTTTGTAACAACTTGAGAGAATATTTAGACCTAAGATGAAGTAATGGGAAGTGGGAGGAAAATGCATAATGGAAAGCGCAGTAATTTGTACCGGTGACCAAATATTACCATGTTCTTTAAATTAAGGCAGGTGAGATTACTGGATGTGTAGCATGCCTAGGGAATGTGCATACAGTTTTATTTGGAAAATCTGAAAGTAAGGGACCACCTGGAAACCCTAAGTGCAGTTGGATGGGTGATGTGGTTCAAAGAAAGAGGATGGATGGATGTAGATTGAGATAATACTGTCTGGGACAGGGTCCAGTGGTGGGCCTTTATGATCACAGTAATGAAATGATGAACATTTCCTTAATAATCAATGGATGGAACTTCACCTGCACATTTCTTTAAATCTAGACGCTATGCCACTTAGGCTTAGAGAGAATGTCAGGCATATATTTTTTGCATCTTGTACTGTTGTCTTTGTGCTGTGTGAATGTTGGGAGTTTAGCTTGACAGCATCATGGTGCATATTCCTTATGTTTTCTTTGAGTTTAATTGTACTCCTTAAGTTATGGCAGAGATGAAAAGCTGGTGCACTGTACATTTTGTCAGATTTGAGTGCTTTCAGATCAGAACTAAAGTTGCTTGGCAATGACAGTAAATTAAAAAAACCGTTGTAATTGGGAAATAAATTTGACGTGGGCGTAGGTCAAAAAATATTTTCATACTGTATATGATAATTCATTTTTATGTTAAAATATGTAAATGTGAAGATGGTGTGTGTTGGTGAGCTGACAGCTGCACTGTAGAGAGTTTGTATACTGGACGTTAATCACAGAAATATGTCTCATAGTAGTTTGAGTATCAATTTATATTTTGTGTTAGCCCACCCTGTAAAGTTCCATGGTTTTTTTTTAAGGAGACATTATTAAGTGCTTTTTTCACTTTCTCATTTCTTTGTGATAAAGGTGACCGTACACTGGAGCAGCCCAAGGTTCTTGTGAACAACATTTATGGTCAGATTCTGTGTGTACTACACATAGATATGAAGATGAATTACAGTTCCGCTCTCAGTATCAGTGGTTTCTGGGAAGCCATTCTCTGTTCAAATTGGCCTGAACATTTAAGGTAAATTAATGTCATTTGCAGAAGATTACATTTTTTTGGAAGTAGATCCTTTATGTCACTTCCCCACATTAAAAGATTATGTTTTCTTGGTCTGATGTTATAACGAGCAAACAATACGTTAATGTAATGAATAATATAATTCACCTTAGGTAAGGATTTCAGCTTCCCTGGAGATATACGAGTATATTGAAACCTGAACACTGGAATCACAAGTTGAAAGTTGTTTCTGTATGCTTTAGATTGGGGATTCACCTCCATTGCCATTTTTTAACACTATAACTTGCTATTAAAAGTGTCAGTTGAACCATTGGTCTGATGGTGATGCTAGGCCAAAGGGGCAGTTATTTGTGTTTTGTTGATCTGATATTATTAGGAGCAAACAATACATTAGTGTAATGAATAATATAGTTCACCTTAGGAAAGGATTCCAGCTTCCCTGGAGATATACGAGTTTATTGAAATCTGAACACTGGACTCACAAGTTGAAAGTTGTTTCTGTATGCTTTAGTTTGGGGATTTACCTCCATTACCTTTTTTTACACTATAACTTGCCATTAAAAGTGTCAGTTGAACCATTGCTCTGATGGTAATGATAGGCCAGAGGGGCAGTTATTTTGAATGGCAGATTGTGTTACTAACTTTGGTATGTGTCATGTGCTAAATGTCTATACTGGCATGTGATTGTAAATGTTCAGTTACTGTCTCCCATTAGTACATACAAGTAATTCTAGATAAATTATTAAAGTGTCAGAAAGACTGAACTCAGAAAATCAAAGTCCAAAAGTTTTCTTGGCCATAACATAATTGTAATATTACAACTAAGCTAATCCATCCATGTAATTTACATTTTCAATCCATCCATCATGCTGTTCATCTCAGTAACTAATAATTATAACAGAAAGGTATAAATACAAAAGTTGTTTCTTTTGGGAAGGGAAACTTAAGAAAATTGTTAACTTTTCTCTTATACACATGGATTTGAGTCCAGGTCAGTTTCTTTCCCCATTATGAAGTTCCAGAGAAGACAATTGCTAGCATAGTGGGGAAAGTCATCACTTGGAGGAAATACAGATTGCTGCTCTTGTTATGATATGTGGAAAATTTGCAGAGTTGCTATGTCGCACTGAGACAAAACCTAATGTAACCATTGGTAGGGCATGGGTGAAACACAAACTATATAATGCTTACAATGTATCATACATGCTCACAGCAAATGCATAGTTTGAATATATTTTTTTGCAGTCTTAATGTATTCTCCAGAGACAGTTTGAAAACACTGTAGGCCTATGGGACTCTTTTTCCTTACCCCTTATTAGACCTTGCTTGTAAAACTTGGGTCTTGAATATGTGCATGTGTTTTATTAAGTTTTATTTTCTTTCAGATTAATCTTTATGAGTCCTTTATCACACCTTTTAAAGCCTACTGCTTAAGTGACAGGTTTAACATTCAACAAATGTGCACCCTGCCCACACTGTATTTATGTGTTTTGTGTTTATCTGAGTACAGCTAGTGACTTGTGCCACTTACAGCATAAACTGATTGGGTTTATAACCGAGATGAAAAGTGTTTACTGCATGGCATGAACTGGGTCTTTGAATGAAGCAGTCATATATTCATCTTTAAAGGGTTAAACCCATAGCAGAATGAACAATTGTAAACAATATGTATGGAAAGTATGTTTTGTCAACTGAGTCCACCTTCATTGCTGTGTTGGTTATAAACATCTGTGTGCTACACTTTTAAATGAACATAATATTAGTTTTTGATCTCCTCTTGTAGGACTGTTGGACAAGTGTTGAGGAAGAACATGTCACAGAGTGTGGTATCTCCATGTTTGGTAGAAAAACGTATAAGTAACTTGAGTGGTCAGCACATGGGTTCACTAGGCAGTTCAATCAAGCGATGTTTGTATCATGAACCAGCTGCAGAAATTACAAACCACTGCAACAACTTTTCAATTGTAAGGTCAGGGCAAGTGAATTATATTAGTAAAACATACTGTCTAATAATAAAGTTTCATCAAGACATACTGTTTAGACCAAAAGGTAATCAGAACAGTTTATTAAGTAAAAGCCTAGGAATAAGAGCAGTATGTAACTTACACACAACACAGTCTTTTGAAAGTGGGGATAGAGTGCTGAAGAGTGTAAAGCTGAATGAAGAGGAGACAAACACCCAGGAGGAGAATACCTTGAAATTAGGATTGAAGACTACGAAAGGCTCTCATCGTTCCAGGAAAAGACAAGAATCTTGTAAACATCTCAAGGGTGAAAATAGTAAAATTGCAGCTTGGCCCCTTGAAGGTGACAGATGTGGTGAGGTTACATCTAAAGGTATGTATGGTGCATTTATCAATCTATATATAGAAGAAATGGTTTAAGATGATGCCAAGTGAAATGTTTTCCCACCTTAAATGATAAAATAATTTGGTTCCCCAAATTTTCCTATATAATATACTGTATGTACATTTAACCCAGTTAACACATTTTCTGTTTAATGCGTCACACCCCCAAGAACATGTAACAGAAGGCATTGAACCTCTTTTGTGTGTGTGTGTGTGTGTGTGTTTGTGCATGCATGTGTGTGTGTGTTTTAGGCACCAGAGGTGATATGAAGCAAGTTCCTTATGGAGGACTCACCATAAAATTTTGGTTGTCCTGGCAACATGGTGCCAGGAATTTGTCCACCCCTTCTATACTGCATTGAAGTCCTAGGACCTAAGGCCCAAGATTGTCTAATTGCATTAATATGTCTGATGTATTATGGCTTAAATTTTTTTTATCAGAAGGTGACATCAGAGGATTAGTATTGCTTATCACTGAAGCAGCATTTAGTTATTTTGGAACTGTTAGTTCAATAATGCCATTTTTCAGTGCATAATAGCCTGAGCTACTGATATTGTTAACAAAACCATAGATAATAAATAAGTGATGCCATTCTTCTTGTGGGATTGGCACCAGCAGTATTTTCTATTCTGTGTGTGCTGGGTAATTACAGGATTTGAACCCAGCTCCCCTGCTCTACCCATAAGTTGAGATGCCCTTGCCTTAGGATCATCAGCATTATCGTGGTGAGCCTACTTTTGTAACACACGTCTGCAACGAAAACAGTGATAATATAATTAACGTTACACAGTATACGTCAGCACAATCTTTTTTATTCTTAAACAAGGCTACATGTTTCAACTAGAAGTTAGTCATCATCAGGCCCTTACAACACTTTCGTTAGCAGATGCTTTTCCTACTTTGGGATCCCATAGTGTTTACATCTGGTAACGAAAATGTTGTAAGGGCCTGAAGATGACTAACTTTTAGTCTAAACATGTAGCCTTGCTTAAGAATAAAAAAGATTGTGCTGGCGTATACTGTGTAACGTTAATTGAATTACAAGCACATCATGATGTCTTCATTCAGAATAGTGATAATATGCATTAACATATAAGAACTGTAGGAGATCATTACTCCTCTCAGAACAGTCCACCTACATCCTTTCCTTTTAACACACAGGATACTTTTGTTTTGAGCTGAACTGAATTGAATTTATTTGCATTCTGTAAATACAAAGCAGGTTACCGTGGATATAGAACAAGTCACAAAAATATTATGTCCAAGCAGAAGTAGCTGGTAAAATACAAACAATTAAGCTTAGTTCATAATTCTGTGTTTACATTGAGGTATTCTTCTACAGAGTAGAAGGAGTGAGGGTATAAATAATATAAATAATTCTTTTTCATCATAACAGATCTAAATTCTGATGGTGGTTAAGGGTGTGGGTATTTTACCATACAAAGATTATGCAGAGAACTTTACGGCACAATGGAAATGGCCAAAACTCTACTGTGCCAGTGGTTTGTTCTTACTGACATTTGAATAATAGTGTCATTGTGTGGTAGCCAAATAACTTCAAACAGCATGCTCAAGGAGGAGTCAGATCTAAATATTAGGTAATGTTAACCAGTAAAATGCACACTTTTTAAATTAATGTTTCAATTCAATTTTTCGTGTCTTTATGTTTCGAACATTGTGTGTTCATCACCAGGAAAACTATATGGTTCCTGCAGTTATTTGTGATATGTTTTTCATGTATTTATGGAAGGATGGAAATATAGGAGACCATGGATGGCCAATGGTCAAGTCTTCTTCAAGAAACTCTTTGCATTGTGATGTCTTGAATGTATCACCAACTGAACAGAGGCTTTTTATGTATTTATTTATTCATTGTCACAAGTTATGCTGACACGCAAAAAACGTACGTGGGACATTTAGTTTCTTCAGAATAATTTTTAAAAATGTATATATTATTTGTAATAACAATATATATTTGGCTAGACTCAGTAAATGTATTATGTAATTAAAATATCATGGCAATATATGCTGTGTAATGAAATGGTAAGTAATCATAGTTGATATGCTATGCCTCCTTCACTGACTTCTCTCACAGCTGTTTCATTTATGCTTGCAGTTTCTGTGACATTTGTAACAAAGGGTAACATTACATTAACAGCATACACTACAATGTAGGACCAGAATTTCCTGAAACTTAAAATTGAAGTTGCATGAAATTTGTATTGACACTGATACAAAAATAAAAAAGTAAGCAATTGTTTGCTTTATTTTTGATTAATATGCATTGTTATTTTCTGTGTGTAGATTTGCAGGTGCTTGAAAGCAGGTTCCCTCATCCTAAAGGAACTCTCCATAACCTATATGCAGTAGTGGCTCAGGAACTTAAGAGTTCTAGTTACTGCCTTGAGAAGAGTTACCAGATGGTACCTTTACGCACTGGGAAGAAAATTGCCAATCCCATATGGAGCTGTACATACAAAGTAAAGTGGCCCAATGAGGCCAGCTTCTCAGCAAAAATGCCAACTAAAGCTGCTGCTGGAAAGCAAGCAGCATTGAAGGCTTTGCATTGGTTACATGCACAAGGGAGACTCACTCGAGCTGGAGCCCCTCTGTTGTATGATAAAAACAAGGTTAAGAAAATGGCAAGAGTACCCACAGAAGTAACACTTGATATCAGCTCGTGTCATGATATAGACATGCTTATTGACTGGTACAGAAAGGTTTGTGCTATTTCAAATCTTATATTCCACAATGGGAAATTTTGTTGCAGGTGTGTTGATTGTTTATTTGTTATTTGCCATGAAGTAAATAAATAATTACGTTCATTCTTCCACAAGAAGTCAGCTTTTTGAGGAAAGTAATGTGTTTTTAAAGTTAGAGTGCTGCATTATGCTTTGTTTATATGCTTCCTAATTCCTTTAAGCTACATTTGCGCCCTTTTAAGAGTTTGGATCATACTGGAAAACACAAAATTAATGTATGTTATTGAAAGTTTTGTATTGGTTTATATTATATTATTTGTAGTTAATTTTTAGTCCCTGCTTTTCTCTAGTGTAATGGTTTATACATGTGGTGTCCAGCTGGCTGAGTGTTGCATTTTTTTGATTCTAGTACCATTCCATCCAAATTAAAATCTGGAGGATTTAAAATCCCTTATTTCTAGGCAAGGAAGGTTAGCATATTTAAGTTAATTATGAAAATTATTGTATATGTTTGTGAATGGACAGTTTCAAGCTGCTCGCCATGAATGCAACACCTGGCTGTGTGTACTGTTAGAGGAGGCAGCCCTTAAATTGGCACAGAAATATTTGTCTGTAAGTGTACTTCACAGTTTTGAATTCCTTCCATCTCCACTAATTGTCAGTTTCATTGGTGGGTGTCTGTGCAGATGCAGTAGGAAAGTTCCCGTCTGAATTGTCACTCTCCACAGTGATAGTTTGAACGTAAGAGCACAAATTTTATTTTGCTAAAACAAAATTATTTAGAAACCATGGAACATAGGTTGCATGTGTCTACTCTAAGACAAATAGTTGGACATCTTGGATGGAGAATGAGACCAATCCAAAGCGTCCTCCTACACACAGCATGGAAACACTTGGACTGATATTTCTGTCCCAAGTGGAATTCAAATTTGACATCCCAAATTTTACTGGAGAAAAATTTTTTTTTTTTTGCTTCATGTTTTTCCTTAGTCTCTGATTGGATAGCCTCCTAAAAATAAGCTATGTTTTTTTCTACAGTATTCATCTCTGAATGGATGGTACCTGGAACTGTCCTGTTCCTTCATTAACCCTTCCAATTCATCATTGTCTCCTCTCTTTCTTTTGTTAAGTTTTGTGTAACCTCCTAGTTGCTATACTGTCATGAAATAACTGAATAAAGAACAGTTATGTGTTTTCCTTAGCAGTGTAGTTTGTCACTCTAATAACAAACATTTGTGCTACTCAGCAAAGATCTGGGCTTAAAAAGTTTTTGCATGAAGGAAGTTTTACAATAGTTAGCTAGTTTTTAGTCTTCCACATTGGTGAGAGTTCAGTTTGTGTTAGTGTGGATAGTGATGCCGTGCAGTTGTGTGGTTGAATACAAGACCTTGCAGATCAGTTTTATTAATTTTGTCATTGAACTGGTAATATTTTATGAATAAATAGTGGCAGAATATATTTAATTTCTTGTAATCTTAGTTTCCTGCATAGGTATTAAAACAGTTTAACATTTCTCTGTTCTGTTTTCTTGCAGGATATTGAGCCTTTGCTTAATGAATTGGAACCGTTTAAGAATCAAAGTGAAACAAAAAGGAATGACCTCAGTGAAGGAAGCACACAAGGTAAGTTACTACGTTTGTATTGCAGTGACCTTGCTGTTTTCAGAATCATGTCAGAATTTTGCTGACAGCAGTAATTCTGGTCTAGAAATCTGATTTTGTGGAGATGAACCCACATTGTCAGACAGTACTGACAGAAAATCTTTGCTGTCTTGTTTTTCGTCATGCATACATGAAAGTACCATTTTGAGCCTGTAGTTGAGTGGTCATCTACCTTCTTCAATGATCAAACTGACATGTGCATACAGCTGATTGAAAACAAATTGTAGCAGCTTCTATTGAATGAGGATGAGGACTCTCTTAATATTTCTCAAGTTTTGCTGGTTTGGTGGTTCATTTGTAGTCATGCCAGAACACCACTAGCCACTGTCATGCTCATTATAAGCAGTAGTTGTAACACCAAATGTTTGCTTTATCCTTGTGTTCCTGTCTGAAGACTGAGCATTTGAATGTACCCAAAACCAGTTTGTTTTACACTGTATACCTGGTTTTAATATCTGTTACATTAGTACATGTGTAAGTTATTTTGCCCCATGAATTACATGCAAGAGTATGAAACTGGAAATATGAAAACTTTATCTGGTGGGTTTTAAACATATTGATTTTATTCTGTGTGAAGTCAGTTGTATGTTAAGATTCATATACAGATCAAAGTCTTCTGGGATGTGAGATCTTGTCAACTGGTAAATTGTTACTGACATTTTGGAGGATCATAATGCCTCTATCTTCAGGCTCAAGCAGTCCCAAAGGAGTAGCTGTATGTGTTATGCATTGTTGTTGTCACAGTGTTCTCATGTTAAGTTTAGGAGGTCACTTACAAATATGGGGGTTGGCTGGGTGTATATTAAATAAACTGGTGGGCACAGCTGACAGGGGTTGGTCCTCCAACTTGATAGTTGGACAGGAGCCTAACACCTTTCATGGGGAATAAACTAGGCTGTTGTAAAATACTGCTTAGGGCTGCAAACTTGGATGGACTTTTTGGCATTTATATGCAGAAGAAAGGATATGGAAGAAATAGGATGTGAGGATGTGGGCCAGATTCAAATGGCTCAGGATACAGTCCAGCTCCAGGATCTTGTGAAAATGACATTAACCTATCATATTCTGTGGGTCAGAAATTTTGTGACCATTTCTTAAAGGTATGTTGTGTGTCGTGAAGTTACACAGAGAGACTTACAAGTTACCGTTCCTTAATACTGTGTACAATAACAGCTAGAAGAGGCAGTCAACAAGTAAGGCCTCCTAGTTTTGATTTTGGATACCCCTTTTTTTTATGGTTATAACCTCTACATCAGTGAAATCATTGAACATTCTCTATTATGTTCTATTAGTTGCAACTGTTTCCCTCAATAGATGGCATCACCACAGTCGATTCCGAATTTGCAGAGATTTGTGTGCAGTTGAAACAGTGAGCAGTGATAGCATTTTTGGCTGCTGAAGGTGAGAAACTGACTTGCATTCATGAACGTTTCTTGAAAGAGCACAGTCAAGCTGGTGTGGATGTTACAACTGCTTGATGATAGGTAAGATGGAGTAAATACGCTGAGGCAGGAGGAGCAACACTTCATGACAGACCACAAAAGGTCTGGTGCACTTACACTCCACTGATTCTTCACAACATCTGCCAGCTTCATGAACTGATACACAGTGACCATCACATAAAAACAGATGAGTTGTGTTCCTGCTATTCATTGGTAAAGGTAGTATAATGCAGTTATTAAAGAGCTCTGTTATTCAAAAGTCTGTGTTTATTGGGTGCCACGAATTCTGACAGATACATGCAAAGGGACAAGGAAAGCAGTCATCGCTGATTGTGATACTGGAGGTGAGGATATACTGTCACAGATTGTCATGAAGGATGAAACCTGGATCCGCCATTCTGAAAAGCAGGCGATGGAATGGCACCGCAATACACCTCCATGGAAGAAGAAATTCCAGAGTGCAATTGGGTGGAAAAATTGTGGTTATAGTCTTTTGGAATGAGAACGGTGTTATCTTGCTAAATTATTGGTCAAGAGGACATCAGTGAACTTTAAAATGCCATACTGATGGTAAGAAGTCTGAATGCTCGTCTTGATCCATTTTATCCCACAGGAAAAATGTTGGTAATGTTGCTTTTACACGAAAATTCCAGGCTGTACACAAGTGTGTGAACCACAGAGGCCATCACAAATTTTGGATGGACATTGTTGCCTCATCCACCCTACAGTACTGACCTTCAACAGTCAGATAATCACCTGTTGAGTTCCTTGAAAATAAAAGAGCCGTGACACCATAATGCCAATGATGAGACACTGCCAAATGCCATGCATCAGTGACTGCAGGGGGAATGCAATGTATATGGTGCAGGAATACTTGCTCTTGTTGAAGGGTGGAAGAAGACTGTCAACAAAGATGGAGACTACATTGAAAAGTAGCCTCAGAAATGTAGTGAAGTTTTATGACATTTTCACATATCCTGCTTGCAAACAGTATGAAATGAAAAAAAAGGAGAAGTTTCTTTCTGACTGCCTCTTATATTTTAGTCATGCAATTTGAGGCACATCACTGCTCTTGATAGCTGTGCTGTATGTTATGTAACTTCTTTGTATTTTGTGATTATCAGTGTTGTATCTGTACTCTGTCTTGTGCAACATATTATTGTCACAGTGGGCATGAAACTTGGTATGTGGAGCAGAATATGTGTTTAAAAATGTGTTATGAAATGGAGAATGCTGGTGAAGTCATTTGATGTTGAGCAGGGCAGTTTCATCTGAAACCCCCAGAGTGGCAGCTGTTTGTGAGCATCAGGACAAGTTTGAATTTACAGGATTGGTCATCGATACATCTATGACTGGGAGGCCTGTGAGTGAGACAGCAGAAGAGAATCAGTTAGCTGTAGCTCAGACTGTTGATCAAAGTTGATCAAAGCCAGTGACAGCTAACTTGAAAGGCAGTAACAGAACCAGCCTTCGTTTGAAGGGAGGTATGATACATGCTACGTGTATCAGGATTTCATTGTTACATTCCAAGATTGGTTCATATCCTTCTGCAAATTGAACACAAATTGAAGGCTGAAATTTTTTCACTGTTCTGCATTGAGTGTTGTTATTCTTTGTAAAGTGATGAAAGTAATGTGGTTTGAGGAAGCAAATTTCAAATTGTCCGGTCGTATTAACATCCACAGCTGTGGTGACTGGGATATTACTGATACTGCCTTTAAACACACCAGAGTATTTAATTGGTGTGCTCTTCCATACCTCCGTGTTTTGGGGTCCATTCTTTCTTGAATCAATAGTAATGATTGAGTCATAGTTGCAGATGCTGCAATAGTATATTGTACCAAAACTCTTACAATTGCATGCCAACAATTTCAGATTTGCACTTCAGCCTGTAGCAGTTGCATACTGTGCAGCAAATGAAACATTTCTTGGCAGGGTATCTATTAGGTGTTTGTGGTTCTGCAATCTATGGATCTCCCAATGATAGATTTCTTTGAGTGGAATGTATTTAAGAATCAGCTGTGTGCAAATAACCCTATAAAATTAATATTGGGATGATATTCCACAATATTGTTGAAAATGTAGAACTATGCAAAATCATTACAGACAGTGGAAAATATTTATAAATGCCAAGGGTGGGCACTATTCTAAATTCCAAGAAAATAATAAAATAGATAATTTTTAAATTAAGATTGTTGCTACAGTTGTATCATTATTCCAACATTGTCCTTTATTACTGATTAGGGTATTCTTCCACTTGTATGGTTATTTATGTGCATGCTTTTATAGTTAAATAGGTTCAGTAGCGATGGGTGTAAATTGCAAGGTTCTATGCACCAAAAAAAATACAAAAAAAAAAAAAAAGCTGACTGAAGCAGAGGCATGTGAAAGGGAGACAAATTAGCAGGTAGTCTTAGACAGAATTTTGAGAAACTTCATGTGATTCAGTAATAGACACTCCAATGTTTTCATTCCTCATTTCTATGTTGCTCTCCTTTTCCAGAATTGTTTGGTGTTGAAGAAGGTACCAATCCTATAACCGGTCTTCATAAACGAGATTATGATCTCAGAGCATTTACTCAGCGTAACAAACAATTGTACAATCGTTACAGAAAACGAATCTGTTCCTCTGAAAGTAATAACTCTAGTTATCCAAGATCTGAAGATGGAATTAAGAGAATTAAAGAAACTAGAGAAAGTCTACCCATTGCAGAATTTAGGTGAGGAGCCTGTATGGGTTAAAAAGTTTTCTGTGTATTCTGTCTAATCCGTCCCTGTGTGTGCTTTTTTTGACTTTTATGTACCTTTGTTAGACAACTACAGCAGCTGCTGTTGTTACTGCTGCTGCTGCTACTACTACTACAATAGAACAACACCACAACAACCACCACCACTACATTACAATGCAGAACACTGAGTGTGTCACACCTCAGAGCACAGCAAATTTATCATATGGAAAGCCTGCACCACCTCAGTGTCTTATAACTTCTGCAGTGCTCAAGCAACAGATAAAGGATATAGTTATTTTACAGTATTTTAAAATACAGGCATTTCACGTGCACAAATGTCTGCAGGGTTTTGAAGTCTTTGGAGCCTTTTCTTAGGTTTCCTCAGAAGGAATAAATTATTACTTTTGTTTACCATAGTTGTATTTAAGACAGTATATGGTATATTATTTGTATTAGGGAGCAGATAGTGCAAATGGTGGAAAGGAATCCTGTGATAGTGGTGATGGGGGAGCCAGGATGTGGGAAAAGCACACAGGTACCACAATATATAATGGAAGAGTGGGAGGCATTGCGGCGAGGTGCACACTGTAACATAATAGTCACTCAACCACGGCGCTTGAGTGCCATATCATTAGCGGAGTGGGTGGCATGTGAAAGACAAGAGAGGGTGAGTGGAAATTACTTACAGACTTGTACTAATTGAAATTTGAGTACATATGTTACAAATGTAAAAAATAGTTGATGTAGCTGTAATGCTCTGTATGTAACAAATTCCAACTTCATATGGGTTACTGGCTTTCCTGTCCGATGATTTTGTTATTTCGTTATTTTATTTAGCCAGCAGCTGAATGCTGAAGAGTACCTTAAAGTACCCTTATCCCTTGGTTTTGTCCTTACAGATCCTTATTTCTTATGATTTATGATAATCGTCTGTTGTAGTTTTATGCCGTGTCTCAGCTGCAGCTAGAGCATCATAATATATCGAAGAATCAGTTGGCTGGCATACAAGTATGATGTTCGTTCTGGGTTTTATTTGTTGGACTGATTTCAGTTTTGTTCTGTAAGGACAAACTGGCAAAGCTACAGGGCAGTCATCTGTGGTTGGATTCCCTGTCGGGAATCAGACTCCATATGTCCAGCCTGTGCACTCCTTCAACTAAAACTGAATTAGGAATGATATTGCCAGCATCACAGAGGAATACCTTGTACTTATCTCTCGATATGTGGTCAAGAGGTTTTATATATATGTGTATTCAGAACAATGGATGACACTTCTGTGTATGTTACAGGAACACTCATTTGGGTGTATATTTATGGACATACAAAATTGCAATGCTTTCTGTGTGGTTTCTTGGAAATTTTGATTCAGTTGTGCTTTCAGCTTTGCAGCAATATATATATATTTACATTAAATGAACATCATGACTCTATGGGAGTACTAATTTCTACATGTTGTATTTTTTGCACAGGTGGGAGATGTTGTTGGTTACCAAGTTCGATTAAAGGCTGCACTACCCCGCCCACCTGGTGGTGCTTTGCTTTACTGCTCTACAGGCATCCTTCTACGTCGGCTCCAAAGTAACCCTGGACTAACTGGTGCAAGCCATGTGATATTGGATGAAGCCCATGAACGTGATATAAACATAGATATCCTCCTTGTTCTTCTACGCAGGGCTTTAGCTTTGAATCCTAAATTGCGTGTGATTGTGATGAGTGCCACGATTAATGCTGAACTGTTCCAGAAGTATTTTAATGATGCACCCATGCTTCATGTTCCAGGGTTTACATATCCTGTGAAATCATTTTTCTTAGAGGATCTCAACATTCCAGGAGTGGAAAAGAAAATGAATATGACACATGTTCCTGCTCTTGACTGTCAGCAGGTAGCTACTCTAATTCGTTGGGTGGATAAAAACCGGCCTGCAGGAGCAATATTATGTTTTCTGCCTGGGTGGGCAGAAATAACAGCTGTATCAAGACATTTAGAGAATGGTGGTTCATATTGTATTTTACCAGTACATTCACGACTAAGTCATGAAGAACAGAGTCGTATCTTCAGCCCTTCTGTCTCAGGACAACGCAAAATAATTCTCGCTACAAATATTGCTGAAACTAGTATTACTGTCAGTGATGTGGTGTATGTGATAGACACAGGAGCACACAAGGAGGAAAGGTAGGGTTATTGTAATTGTTAAAATCACATTTAAAGAAAGTATAGTAACATTAACAGTAGTGTTGCTTGTTGTATTGGAAAGAAAATGGAACTGGAGTGGTATAATACCTCTGCTGTTCATATTGGCAAGAACATTTATTCAAGTAGAACAGAAGAACTGTACAGCATTCTCTTAAACTTGGTTTACCCATGACACTAATAAGAAAGGTTAAAGCATGTTTAAAGAAAAACTAGATGAATGTCTGTCGAGGTTCTGCTACCAAACAATTTGTTAATTACATTCTGTGCAAATTATACTTCACTTTTCTGTTTTGATAGGATGTGAAGAATGGGAATTTTGTTAGCCATGCTGAATCTTTAGGGTTGTATACAAGGGAGAGGGTGGTGAGTGGAAGTTGTAGCACTTTATTAAAAATTACCTTGATTTTTCTTCCGACTAGAATATGCAGTTATATGATGAAAGGAAGAGATATCCGTGTGATGGCAAAAAAGAACACTCTGTCCCCTTGCCAGAAACAAACCCCTGCCTACTCTCCCTCACCCAGGCTCTTTACTGATTTGGTTGACATAGGCACTGTACTGACCAGGTTAAGGACTGACAATTCGGGGCTCAAATCATGGCAGGGAAAGAGATTTATCTCTTCTCTATAATAGACAGTCTGACAAGTCCACCGAGCCTCGTACTCTGGTGGGTACTGGGGTCTCATTCCCTTGCGTTAAAGTGGCCGGGGTGTCAGACTAACCACTCACCTCTATCTAGCACCCAGGTTAAGAATGATTGGATCTATAATTCCACTCCTCCTGTATGCCTTCATGACATGTGTAGGAACAACTTTACCTTTTACTAGCCCTGTTACGCTTTTAAAATACAGTACCTTTAAATAGAATGGTAGTTCAGCAAGTGGAGTACATGTGTGTCTGTGCTGTGTGACATAGTTCTTGAGCAGCATCTGTGTAGAATTCCATTATATGATAGATTTTCAGATATTTTAACATTTTTGGTGGCTGTTGTGTTTTAAGAAACTGCATTGAAACAAACAGGTTGAATGTCCAGCTAGGCGTAGGAGTGCTTGACAGTCACTGGGTTTCACAAGCAAATGTCAGTCAACGACGGGGACGAGCTGGGAGAGTTCAGCCAGGAGAGTGCTATCATATGTACACACGGGAAATTTATGACAGTTTAATGAAGTTTCCACTTCCTGAGGTACTTCGTGTACCACTTGAAAAAACTGTTCTTGATTGCAAGGTAAGAATACAAAGCCTCCAAAATCTGCTGCTTTTGGAATGCTGGCTAAATTTGCTTGTATGAGATATGAGGAAATTCATTGTTTAATAATGACTGCAAAAAACCTATTAAAGACCAACAAATGCACTCCTAACATATTTAACTGCTGATATTTCTATAGTCATCCATATTGTATTTTATTATTCAAGTGAATTGTAACCAGAAATTGTATGGTTTTTTAAAACTGGTGTGATTCAGACACATTTTAATTATAATTGTATTCTTGTTCTCAAAGAAGTCACCGCGTAGATGGGAACATAAATGGCTGAAATACGTTGGTGTCCATAGTACGTGGTGCGTTCAAGTTGTAAGGTCTCCTAATTTTTTTCTCGGGAATGGAAGTAGGTAGAAACGTTAAAGTTGTTGGAGATGACATGGCAGTTCTTTAGGTTGGGTGAGACCAAATGGCAACACTGTCCTACCCGTTGAATGCTTGTGACGTCGTTGAGTGACAGTAGTGTTTTAGATACTCCAAATGGTGATGTTTACATTCGAAGAACAGCGCGTGATTATCCGATTCCTCCACTTGCATGGCATGAAACCCATCGAAATTCACCAACTATTGAGTGAGACATGCAATGATGGCGTTATGGATGTGAAAAATGTGCGTTTGTGGGTACAGCTGTTCAAAGAAGGCCGAACGTCGTGTGAAAACAAACCGAAGGAGCCTCGGCCATGCACTAGCCGATCTGAAGAAATGATTGCGCGAGTGGAACAAATGGTTATGGAAGACCACCACTTGACTGTGAAACAGATAGCTGCCAATGCCGGCATATACGTTGGATCTGTGGACACCATCTTGAATGACGACCCAAAAATGCGGAAAGTCTCTGCGAGATGGGTACCGCGAATGCTGACCGATGAAAACAAGGCTTCACGCGTCGCATTGTGTCAGGCAATGTTATCACGTGACAAGGGTATGGATAGTGCTTTCTTTTCATCAATTGTCACAATGGATGAGACATGGATGCCAATGTTCAATCCTGAAACCAAACGGCAATCGGCTCAATGGAAGCACACCAACTCACCGCCACCGAAGAAATTTTGGGTTAGCGCCAGTGCTGAGAAAATGATGGTAGCCATGTTTTGGGACAGCGAAGGCGTGATACTTACTCATTGCGTTCCCAAGAGTACAACAGTGACGGGTCAGACTTATGAAGATGTGTTAC
>Ga0131853_10003762_pt1 | contig 27283 bp, 32 predicted proteins | sample TergutLab28metaG_FD_92764 | JGI IMG/M metagenome (GOLD analysis project Ga0131853, IMG submission 92764) | Labiotermes labralis P1 segment gut microbial communities from Petit-Saut dam, French Guiana - Lab288 P1 (version 2) (version 2) | ecosystem: Host-associated > Arthropoda: Insects >...
AACAATACCCCGCTAATATGAGTCTGGCTCGTAAACGCCGCAAATGTGGCTATGATATTGAGTTCATGCGACATGTTCTCGTTGATATTGTCTCTTGAGGTTTTCATGCGTTTACCGTGCTATTGCCGCAAATATTTCATGCGAGGTGTATAACATATGAACATTCTAGTAATGATGCCCCAAGGCCCAACCCGCGAAAGCTTTATCCCTGAATGGGTTGTGCAAAAACTTGCTGCCATTGGCACCGTGCAGTACAACCAAGGCACAGAGCATTATACAAAGCCCGAGCTGTATGAGGCCATAAAGGATAAAGATGTGTGCATCACAGGCTGGGGAACCGCAAGGATTGACCCCGAATTTTTGGATGCTGCCCCAAAACTGCGCATGATAGCACATACCGGCGGCACTGTTGCGCCATATGTAGATGAAGAGGTATACCGCTGCGGCATAAAAGTAGCCAGTGGGAACGCAATATACGCCCGCTCGGTCGCGGAGGGTGTTTTGGCGTATATTCTTTGTTCTTTAAGGCAGCTTCCCAGGTACAATAATATGCTGCACACAGGTGGGTGGAGCGGTACATCCGACATCAACGCCGGGTTGTTTAATAAGCGTGTAGGGATAGTAGGCTTTGGCGCAATTGCCCGCAATGTGCTGGACTTTTTACGGCCCTTTAATGTTGAGATACTGGTAAACTCCGGCCACCTTACCCAGGAGGACGCGGCAGCCCTGGGTGTGAAAAAAGCAAGCCTTGAAGAAGTATTCTCTGGCTGCGATATTATTTCCATACACAGTGCCCAAAGGAAAGAAAATGACAAAATGGTTAACGATACCCTCCTGTCCATGATTAAACCCGGCGGGCTTTTTATAAATACCGCCCGTGGGTCCATTGTAGATGAAGAGGCTTTGATAAAGCACCTAAAAGCCGGGCGGTTTAATGCTGTTCTTGATGTATTTAGCCAGGAACCACTGCCGGTGGACAGCCCTCTTAGGGGCCTGGATAATGCAATACTTATACCCCATATGGCTGGCCCGACTATAGACCTTAGGCCTTATGTAACCAGTACTTTGGCTGATGATATTGTAAGATTTGCGGCTGGGGAGGCCTTGGTTAATGAGATTCCATGGAGCTATGCACAGCATATGACTAGCGGGCATTCAACTTGATTATGTGAAGGGAGAAAAGATGATGCAAGCACAGGTTTATGAAGGTTATTTTGATAATGGAAGGTTTTATAATAAAGAGCGCCAGATAGTTAAGATCCCCGAGCGATACAGAGTAAATGTCACGCTGTTTAATGAGCAAATTAATAAAAATGATTTATTAGGACAACTGGAGAAAAGGCCTTTTTCGGATTTGTTCGGCGAGTGGAGTGGGCAAATTTGGATGTCAGATGATTTTGATGAACCGCTTGATGAAATGAGGGAATACATGTAATGAAATATTTACTTGATACTCATACATTGATTTGGTTGGTAGAAGCATCGCCTCGGGTTTCATCTAGCATTAAAGAAAAATTAAAGCATTCCAATCAATCAATTTACCTCAGTTCTGCTTCTCTTTGGGAAATTGCGATAAAATCTAGTTTAGGCAAGTTACAGCTAAAGGCGTCGTTTAATAAGTTAATTTCTGACTTAAACAGCACTGACATTAAGATTTTACAAATAGAAAGTGAATACCTAAAAGTAATTACGGCATTGCCTTGGGTGCACAAAGACCCATTCGACCGTTTGATAATTTCAACAGCTTTAGTGGAGGGGTTGACCATTATCACGGCTGACGAAAATATCCATAAATATGATGTGCCCTGGATTTGGTAAATGTAGCGTCTAAACCCATTAAGGAGTAACCATGCTAAAAGGCAAACGCACAAAAATAGCTGTAAATATCTTAATGACCATTTTCCTTATCCTATCCTTTGTGAGATGGGACGGGAGAGACGGCGCGGCTTTCCACTTTATTGTGGGCAGTGCATGTACACTGCTTTTTACCCTCCACATTGCAATACACAGGAAGTGGATTGCAGCCGTAACAAAGTCCTGCTTTGCAGGGAAGCTAAAAAAAGCACATAAGGGCAAATATATTGTGGACATGCTATTACTTGTGGTTTGGGGCATTTCTATAGTCACAGGTTTTATTGCAATCCCACCATTCCTAAGTGAAGTTGGTGCCGCGTCATGGCTTGGCCGTGTACATGGTATTACTGCACGGGTTGGGTTGGTGCTTATTATTGTCCACATTGTGCAGCATATACCACAGATTAAGTCCTACCTTGGTATTGGCAAGGGCAGGGGCACAAAAAATGAAAGGATAGCGGGTTAATTCGAAAACAATCCCGACAGAGCAACGAGGGTGGTTTCGGCCTTGTGCTTTTGCTCTGTCGGGATTGTTTTTTATTTAATCCGCTATAGGTGAATAATATGCCGGTGATGCCGTACTCAAAAAAACCTGCAACTAGCTATATTCTTTATACTGTGTATGCCATTGCAATGGCTGCAATTTACGGGGTGGTTACTTATTTTGGTATTTTTGCCAGGGGTACAGAGGGGTTTGCTTTACGCACTTATATATGGAACCTTGTGCTTATAACCTTTGTGCTGCTGATTGACAGGCAGTATATTGCCAAGCTGAAGAGGAAAGCCGAGAAGCGAAAGGCGGCTGATATTAAGTCAAAGGTTTTGCATTTTGTGTCATTTAAAGCTTCTCTTTATCTGTTTTATTTATTTGCCTTGACTTCTTCCCGGCTTTTGCTTCTGACAGGGGCAGGGGAGATTGTAGCGGATTATAGTTTTAGAAATTATCTGCTTTCTATTGAATATGGGCTAATACTTCTGGTTGCTGCCGACAAATTTATTGACCAGTTTATTAAGGATAAGAAGCTTATGAAGGAGTTGGCGGAGAAGTAGTGTGAATTAAAGAAAAAACAGTCCCAGCCATGGCGGAAAACCGCATGTATCTTGTGGGTTTCCGGCGATAGCTGGGACTGTTTTTTAGCTTAGTGCAAACTATAAAAAGGTCTAGGTTTTTGGAGTCGCTGTTTTTTCCAAATATAGCACATAAAATCCCATAGTACAACATCTATATTTGATATTTTTCTACTATTTTATGTGACACGCTATGCCCGGAAGCCCCTACAAAAACCTAGGGGTTTTTGTAGTTGGAAAAGGAGAGAATCAACATGTGGTTCGGTTTCGTAGGTGCTGCCGTTTGTGTGTTTCTTTTATGGGCGATTTGGTATGCTAGCAAAGTATCTACCCGAAATAGAGTACAGGACATGAGCAGAAAGGGATTTGAGTATTGCGGGTCTTTTAGTATGGGAGCTTTATGGTTTAAAGATGGTGAAGTGTACTTGGCTAGCCAGTATAATTTGGCAAAGGATGATGAACATATCCGTATCGAAATAATCAAAGTCTCAGAAGTAACGATAGGCACTAAGCTTCACGAACTTGAAGTAAGGTATCGCGAAAACGGAGAAATTAAATCGCTTCGCGTAAAAGGTTCAGAAAATGAACTGCTTACTTATATGGATAGGCTTGGCTATAGCTAAAAGGCCAGGCAGCCACAAAACTTAATACAATAAACATAAAGCCCAAGCCATGGGGGTTCTTCCACCCCTTCTCGCTTGGGCTTTTTTAGTCTTATTACATAGGATTCACAACCAAACAATACCTAAACCTAATCACACACAATATCATCAAACAAAACCTTAATATGCTTCCGAAACTCAGCCAGCATAGGGCGGGTTATTTCTCTCATTTGGGGGTGGGCTGCTTTTGCTGTCCGCAGTTTAAAGAAACTACGCCATTCCCGCATATTCATTGTGACAATGATTTCTGTTTTTAAGCTGTTTGGTAAGATGCTTCGGGCCTCTTCTGGGCGGGCGCCTAGGGATAATAACTTAAGGTACGCGTCCTCTATTGCCTGCATTGTATCGTGCCATATCTTGTATTTTTCCTCATTAGAATCCCAAAAATACGGCCTTATAAATGTTAACTCATTGCCAAATTTGTTTTTGCTGTAATTGCAGTACCGGGTGCTTTCTTGGCTATAGCTGGCTATGCGGTGGCGCACTATTTCATGGGTTATTCCCCTGTCGCATATTATTTTTACCGTTACTTTTTCGTGCTCAATTACAGATTCATGGCCGCTGGCCAGTATTTTCCCAATAAACTTGCCTGCTGAGTCAGCTGTGATTAAATCTTCACTTTTGTAGCATATGCGCCCTGCTCTTTCAATATTTTTGAGAATTTCATCTCCATTTATTTGGCCGCATATCTCAAATGTTGGTGGTATTATTTTCATGGCATTTTTTCCTTTGCGTTTTTATTATACGAATCTCGAAAATCATCATCGACAACACATCGTGAAAAACGGCTTAAAGCCGCCGATTTTTCGCTCGGTTGTCGACGTGATTTTCTGAGATTCGTATTAAATAACTGCAAACGCTTCTTTTATAAGGGCTGCGTCTACACATATACCGGCCTCACGAAAGGCCCACATCACGGCCCCAGCAACGGGGGGTACATCCAGGGTTATAAATTCAACCTTACCCGCACCCAATAAAGCATCAACCCGGGCTTTTAGTAAATCGGGCAGCACTTTCACCTTTTCTTTTACAAATACAGAGCCGGCAAGGGTAACATACAGCGTCTCACCCACTGGGAAGTCCATGTTTTTTGCAAGGTACTCGATGCAGCGGGCGTAGTGTTCTGCTGAATCCTTCAATATATCTATGGATATAGCATCCCCGTCCCCGGCGGCTACAAATAAAAGCCGGTTCATGTCAAAAATATTGAAGCTATTGTCTTGCATTGCCGCGGTTATTGCCTCGGTATACATATCCCGGTGGGTGATATTGAGCTGGGAAAAAACCATTTGTGTAAGGGCGGTGGCAGGGCCAGACTTAAACAGCTGGCTATAAACCGGGGCAAGCACTTGTGTACCATACCACCCGCTGCCGCCACGGTCGTCGGTAAAATGGCCTATCCCACCCACTTGCTGGGAGTACCCGCTGGCGTCTATTGCCGTAAGCACAGAGCCGGTGCCGTTTATGGCACATATACCAACGCCCCCTGGGCACCCGGCAGAAACCCCAAGGTATCCGTCATTGCACAGGATAAAATCCTTAAGGCCAATACGGCCCATTATTGCGGAGATTATTGTGTGCTGCTCCTTTGTGTCAACCCCGGCAAGGCCGATTACCGTGTATTTAGTATCATTGATACTGGCCCCTATGCTTTCCAGCGCACTGTGGATAAACTGGCCCATTTCTTCTTCCAGCTGGGTGAATGACCCGGTAAGCTGCTCGTGATTTAGGGGCCCGTGGGCTTTTATGCTTAAGCATTTACCGTGTAGGTCAAATAATCCAAGGTGGCTTTTTGTTCCACCGCCGTCTATTCCCATTATTAGTTTGCTCATTAGAAAAACCTCGCTAAATGTTCCTTGTTCGCGGTCAGCATTTCTTCCAGCATTGGTTTTGCTTTTGCGTAGTCTCCTATAAGGGGGTGGGCCAGCAGTGCCGCAAGGGCTTTGTCCCTGTCACCGGTTAGGGCAGCTTGCACTGTTAATTTTTCGTAGGCTTTTATTGCTTGCATCAGGCCTTTTACATAGCCGTTGTATTCGTGCACGGGCTTGGGTACAACGCCCTTTGCGCCAACATCGCATAATATTTCAACCACATCGTCATCGGCCATAAATGGTATTGCACCATTATTTTTTGCGGCTATTACATGTGGTTCTTTTTTGTCATTTATTATTGCATCTGCCACAGACAGGGCTGCGGTGGAATATAGGGCCCCGCCCCGCTCTTCAAGCTCTTTTGGTTTTACGCATAGGTTTATGTCTGCGTATTGGGCCAGCAGTTTTTCTTCCAGCTCCAGACATACTTCGCCCCGGGTTTTTTCTGCTGCCATACACTTTTGAAGCTGTTGTTCCCGCATATAAAAATAACTTAGATACCCGCTTGGAATATAGGGAACCGCCCGCAGCAAGTCCTGGTCATAGGAAAGCTTTGGAATGTTTTTCATAGACATATCTGCCCTGCCGGATAATGCGGTTACAAGATTGTCCTTTTCACCACGTTTTGTTATTGATGTAATCCAGCTTAGGTGGTTAAGCCCTACATATTCGTAATCAAAGGCTGTTGTCCCAAGAATATCTCCTATTTCTTTTACCATGTTTACGGCGCAGTTGCACAGGCCTATCATATTTATGTCTGTGTGGTTTAGTATGGCCTCGGCTATAATGCCTGATGGGTTTGTGAAGTTAATCAGCCATGCGTCTTTTGCGGATAGCTGTTTCATTTTTTCTGCAATGTTCATCATTACCGGAATGGTACGCAGGGCTTTCATGAAGCCGCCGGCACCTGTGGTTTCCTGGCCAATGCACCCGTATTTAAGGGGGATTTTTTCATCTAGTATCCGTGCTGGCATTTTGCCCACGCGCACTTGCCCAAATACTAGGGCTGCGCCATATAGGGCACTATCCAGGTCTGCCGTCATTGACACCATGCCAGGGAAGCCGCCTGCCTCAAGCTGGCGCTTTGCCATATTGCCTACAATGTCCAGGCGTTTTTGGTCAATGTCCATGAGGGTTATTTCGCTTATTCCCAGGCTTTCTTTTCTGGTTATAAAGCCTTCTATGATTTCTGGTGTATAGGTGCTGCCTGCACCTATGATTACTGCTTTGCGGTTTGCCATATAAGTGCCTCCTTTTATTTTTGGGGGGATGCTTTGATTATAGTCTAAGGCTGGTTATGTGAAAAGGTTAATGGATTTTTGTACAAAAAAAGCTGCCGTATTATGAACGCAGCATTCCCCCTCGTCATCCCGGCCTTGAGCCGGGATCCCATTATCTTTTGATTAACTAAAACCTCTTTAGCTTATTAATCCAAATGGGATCCCGGCTCAAGGCCGGGATGACGGGCGTTTGCGCTTGTTTATAATATGGCAGTCCGGTTTTTGTGAGGACTTTGGTATACTTTTGTTAATCGTTATTATTAATGAGAATGCCCATCCTCTGGCGGTTCTAGCCCTGGAATAACAACCCCGTTTTTTTGCGCATAATCCCATAGTGCTGCATGAAGCGCTTCTTCTGCCAGGGTTGAGCAATGGGCTTTTACTGCAGGCAGCCCATCCAGTGCTTCCATGACAGATTTATTGGTAATAGTAAGGGCTTCTTGCAGGGTCTTGCCTTTCACCATTTCTGTAGCCATGCTGGATGTTGCCACTGCGGCCCCACAGCCGAAGGTTTTAAATGTGGCGTCTACTATCACATCGTCTTCAATTTTTAAGAAAACCCGCATAATATCGCCGCAGCTTGCATTGCCTACTGTGCCTACGCCGCTGGCGTTTTCCATTTCTCCTACATTCCGTGGGTTCATGAAGTGATCCATTACTTTTTCGCTATATTCCATTATTCCTCTAGCCTCTTCTCATAAAATCATCATATAAGGGGGACAGTGACCGCAAGCGCTCTACAGCCGCAGGCAGCACAGTCATAAGTTTGTCTATATCTTCCTGGGTAGTCTCCCGGCCCAGGGAAAACCGTATTGCACCATTGGCCATTTCGTGGCTTACACCCATTGCGGTAAGCACATGGGAAGGCTCTAGCGCGCCAGAAGAACAAGCCGACCCGGTAGACGCCTGGTGTCCCAGCATGTCCAAATGCAGCAGCAAGGCTTCGCCTTCAATAAAGGAGACAGAAATATTTACATTGCCTGGGAGGCGGTTGTCTCTTGGGCCATTTAGCTGCACATGGGGGATTGCGGATAATATATTATCAATTAGCTTGTCCCTTAACGCGCTTACCCGGGATTGCTCTGCTTGCATTTCTTCCAGGGCAATTTCTAGTGCTGCTGACTGGCCTACTATCCCGGCTACATTTTCTGTACCAGCCCGGCGGCCCCGTTCTTGGGCGCCGCCATTTAGCAGCGGGTTTATTTTTGTTCCTTTTCTAATATACAGTGCGCCTATGCCCTTTGGGCCGTAAAACTTGTGGGCGCTTAGGGACAATAGGTCAACATTCAGTTCATTTACATCAACAGGGATATGCCCCACTGCCTGCACCGCATCTGTATGGAATGGGATGCCGGCTTTGCGGGTAATCACCCCTATTTTAGAAATTGGCTGTATTGTGCCTATTTCGTTGTTGGCCATGATTATAGACACCAGGGCTGTGTCTGGGCGGATAGCGGCTTCTACTGCCTGCGGTGAAACAAATCCTTCATTATCTACGGCTAGATAGGTAACCTCATAGCCCTGTTTTTCCAGGTGCTTGCAGGTATAAAGCACCGCATGGTGCTCTGCTGCTGTGGTTATTATATGGCGGCCTTTATTGGCCTCCAGCACCCCTTTGATTGCCCAGTTGTCAGACTCTGTCCCGCTTCCTGTGAAGTATATTTCATCTGGGTTTGCGTTTATGGCGCTTGCCACAGACTGCCTTGCGGCGTCTATTGCCTTGCGGGCGTCACGGGCTGGGGTATATACGCTGGAAGGGTTGGCATAGCTGCCTTCCAAAAAGGGCAGCATTGCAGCCAAGGCTTTTGGGTGCAGGGGGGTCGTTGCTGCATAGTCAAAGTATAGTGGCATGCTTAACCTCCGTAGGTTTGGAAGGTGAAGCCATTAATCAGTACAGGCTCTACTGGGCGGTGCTGGTGGGGGTTGGTATCGCCGCCGCCTTCTGTGCGCACGCTTACAATGGCGTCTACCACATCCATACCTGTTACCACATGGCCGAATACGGTGTGGGGATTATCCGAAAAATGCCAGTCCAAAAACGGTGTCCCGCCATTTTCTATAAAGTAGCGCAGGGATTCTTCTGGGAAAATATCGCCTACTGTTACATAGCTGCCATCTGGGAATTCTTGAAACAGCTGGTCGTAAAGTTCCAAAAATTGCACAAAGTCGGACCTGTGAGAAGGGCCTATGTCTGTACTTTGTACAATATAGAATTGGCTGCCTATGGAGCTGGGCATCCTGGTTTGGGCCATTGCCAGCGCACCCCTAAAGTGCCGTAGCTCTGGACTAAGCTCTTGCCCAAAGGTGTGGCCCCATATGCTGTCGCCGCCCATGCCGGTACCTTCGGGGCATCCCCCTTGCATCATAAAGCCAGGCATTACCCTGTGGAATGATATCCCATCATAGTAGCCATTCCAGGCATGGGTTAGGAAGTTTTCTACTGCCATCGGGGCTTCTTCTGGAAAAAAGCGCATGAGTATATCCCCCATGGAAGTGTGCATGGTTACTATTAATTCCCCTTGGGTTAGGGGTGATAGTTGTAAAAGGTTTGTGGTTGTAAACTCCTCTGCTACGGTTGCAGGCGGGTCTTGAGGGGGGACATTCCATATTTGGGGCAGGGCGGTTAGGGGCTGGCTTAGGGGGATGTCGTGGTTTACTGCTGTGTTGTTTCGGCAAGATGTTAGTGCCGTGATACTTATAAGGAGACTTATAAGAAGGAATAGATAAAATAAATTCCGTGTAGTTTTCATTACTGTACACCTTTCTTTTTGTATGATACTTGGATTATACCGTAATATTGGGAAAATGTAAGTCTTTCATAATAATTGAAGTTTTGCATGATGGAATAGGTATTATACCTTTCCTGCCAGCATTTTCTCTGCCCATGCGAATAAATCATCAAGGAAATCGTCTGGCACAAAGGCAGCATGTTTTACCAGGCTGCGTATCTCCTCCATGGTTGCGCATTTTGCGTCCACAGTTTCCCCAGGCTGCAGTACAACATCCTTAAGATCGAAATCTTGCTTAAAAAGCCATACATCAAAAAAGGCATTGCTGTGTTTTTGAGTATGTTGTTGGGAAAATATATTTATGCCGTTTTCCGGCTTTAAAATCATCCCAGTTTCTTCCTGGGCTTCCCTTATTGCGGCGGTTTGGCTGTCATCCCCGGCAATGGCGCTGCCGCCAGGAAATTCCCACATACCTGCATAGCTTTTATTTGGTGCGCGTTTTGTTATTAGGAATTCGCCCTTGGTATTCATGTGGCACACCAGTACAACCAGGTGGTAGTCACCTTTTGGGAGGGGGGTACCCCGGCGGTGGGTTCTTCCGGTTAGGTTGCGGTTGATGTCGTATACATCCCAAAGTTCGGCTTCAGCTGCTTTCATATTTAGCCACACTTGCATTTGGGTAAAAAGCAGGGGCGTAATCTCCGGGAAGCGCAGCGAATCAGGGAGGGCGTCAAAAAGCCCGGTTTCTGCCATCTCAAAGTCGGGCATACTGCCCAGGGTGTTTACATCTGCATAAAAAACCTGGCCGTTTGATGTCTCTCCGCATTTGTGGGTCACGGAATAATCGAAGGCTGGGGTTATGTCAAAGCCAAGGGCGCCGGTTTCTTCATAAAGCTCCCTCCTTGCGGCGTCAAGGGGTGTTTCGCCAGGTTCTATATGCCCGCCTGCGGTTTCAAAAACATCCCTTATTTTGCTGCGGCAATATAACCATTGATTATTATATTTTGCGAATATTACAGTGAATTTGTAGGTTTTGAGTGTGTTTAGTTCTGCTGTGTTTACCTGCATATAATCCTCCTTGTTACGTATAGGGTTTTCTCACTAATGGTAAAGGTTATGGCTGCGGATATTTATCAATTGCCCCGGGGCACATACCCCCGGCGGGCAAAAATAAACACGGCTATCATCCCAAGCACACCCACCCCGGCAGTAACAAAAAAGCCAACGCCAAGGCCAAGCTGGTGGCCAATCCACCCGGTAATAAAAGGCCCGGTAAACATGCCAAGGCCATACACCGCCTGGAAAAACCCCATTGCGGTAGCCCGCCGCTCGCTGGATATATCCTTGATGCTTAGCCCCATAAGCAATGTATAGGAAAGGGAAAGCCCCGCGCTTATTAATATCTGCACAGCGTACAACTGCCATATATTTGCAACAAAAACAAGCAATACAGTGCCCGTAGCCGACAGGAAAAACCCCAGGGCTATAGTATTTCTTGCCCCCAATTTTTTGGGAAATACTGTGCCGGCAAGGGGGGATACCAACAGCCCAGGTATAGCGGCAGCCATGCCCAGCATCCCCAGCTGAAGGTGTGTTGCCCCAAGTCTTTCCCCAAGCAAGGGGGTGAAGCCAAATGCGGTAGAGAATGCAACATATTGGGACAAAATGGCCAATATTGAAGCCGACAGCAGCTGGCGGTTATATACAAGGCTTAATAAATCCGACAGCTTTGGCGTGGGTGCTGGTTTATTGTCATTTTCCTTCTTGGGTGTATCCTTTGCTTTCCCTGTTTCCACAATGGCAAGCCCTGCAATAAGCCCAATACCCCCTGCAAGCCCGCCTAGTAGAAAAGCATGGGGCACACCCAGTATTTCCGCAACAAGCCCCCCAGTAAGAAAGGCCAGTATCCGCCCCATTGCGTTGGCAGAGTTGGCAAAGCCCACAAACTTTGTGGCTTCCTCTGGCCGGTAGTAGCTAGCCCCAAGGGCAGCAAAAATAACCCAGGATGCAGCAGCAACGCCCCCCAGGCTGCGGGAAATCAGCATGGTGTATGGGTGTGGGGCAATAAATACAATAATGCCGCTTATAGCAGTAAAAAATAGGCCAGAAAGGACAAAAATCTTACGTTTACCCAGCTTATCGGACAATATGCCCAGGGGGAAGCGTATTACCATCTGGGTAAAGCCATATGCGCCCACAATAATACCTATTAGGCGCAGGTCAGCCTCCAGATATTCAGAATATGGGGAAATATAAGGTACATATGTATACAGTGCGTACCAGAATATTGCGATTACTGCGTAAAATAAAGGTATGCGTTTTTTCATAAAAACTCCTCAGGTTAACTTCAGCCAGAGACAAGGCTTTCCCCCGGCCAAAATTCTTCTAGTAAAATCTGCCCGGTTATCCCGTCTGTGATTAAATAAAAATATCTTTGCCTGTTGTGGGCATCAATAAAACTTATGCCCCTGTGGGGCAGGGGATCCCGCTCCCTCCAGTTTACTACAAAAGGACGCTCTGGCAACAGTTCTTCCACTGTGTATATTGTGTGGGATTTATAGAAATATAGCCCTTCCGGGTTAAGGCTTAGGGCAATATAATTAAATTTTGTAATTACTACCCCGGAAATAAAGATTATTTGCGAAGGGCCTTCGCCGTTTTCATGAAATTCGATATATGCCTCGTATGCACTAAGAAGGCCTTGGGTGGCCAGGTCAGCACTTATTAGTACATCTTGGCCCAAGTAGGGGTAAAATATGGCGTAATCGTCAAGTGCTTCATCGGCAAAGGCTGCTAAGTCTTCGTGGGTGGTTATGTTTACTTCTTCGATTTCGTCGGGAAGCATTTCATCTGCCAGCCTGTGGCCAGCGGGCAAGTCTTCGCTGGCTGTTGTGGTTGGAGCCGGTACTTCATATGTATTTACCCTTGCAGGCTGCAGGTTGGCACAACCTGTCATTGCCATCACTGTTATGGCAATTGCGGAGAAGGATAATATTCTTTTCACATCTATGCTCCTTTAGCATAATCTGCTATTATTTGCAAAAACCAGGGAGTGATATGTATGGAGCTGTTTATTACTATTTTATTTGTACTTGTGGGGCTTATTATCCAGTATTTTATTATAAAGGCAGCTGTGCGCAATGGCACAACAGAGGCCCAGGCCCAGCTGGATCATCATCTTTATATGCAGATGAAAAGGGCCGTGGCTGATGGCACAAAGGCCGCGCTTACCGAAGGGGAAAACCCATTTCTTATTAGCCTGCATAATACAATCCAAGATGCGGTAACGGCTGCTGCTGAAAAGGATAGTGACCAATAATAAATGTTGTGTGTTGTCGTTTTGGGTGAAGCTTTTATTCCCCACCCTCAAGCCGCTTAACGACCCCCAGCAGCATAGCCTTAATTTGTGCAGCACAGGCCCGGTAATCTGCCAAGTTTCCCCCAAAGGGGTCCGCCACATCAGTGCATTCCCCTATATATTCACCCAGGGTGAAAACACAATCCTTAACCCCTGGGTAATCAGAAACCAATGCTGCCCGGTGGTTATGTGTCATGGTCAGTACAATGGTTGCGCCTTCCAATAAATCAGGGGAAACCAATGCTGATTTGTGGGAAGCAAGGCAAAGCCCGGCCTCTTTCATTGCCGTTATTGCGTGGCGGCTGGCAGGCTGGTTGGCCCATGCATTTACCCCGGCAGAAAGGACTTCTGCCATAAGGCCTGCCTCGGCAAATATTTGGGCAGCCATTGCGGCGGCCATTGGGCTGCGGCATGTGTTGCCTGTACATATAAATATTACTTTAATTTGGGACATGAATAATTCGTCCTTCTGCGGCTTTTTTCATACGGTCCATAATTGCTATGCCCAGGCCATCTTGGGCGTGGCCTTCGGCATATATTTCGTCTACCCCTAGTATGTCAAACTGGCGCAGGCTTGCGTATAGGTTTTTTGCTATGGTTTCGGGGGAGGTTTTGTCCCCTAGGGTTATATATTCAGGTTTTGCGGTTAGGTCAGCATGATTATAAGCTTCAAGCTGCGACCTTGTTTGTGCTGTCACCAACACGCCTATTTTCCGGCCTGGGGATTCATTCAGCTGGGTTTTTATATATGCGGCAATGCCTTTTTCTTCCCCGACCAATAAGGTCATGGGGGCCTTTGGGGCATAGTGGCGGTATTTCATACCTGGTGCGCGGGGTGTGGCGGCGGTTTTGTCATGATGTTCCGCGCTTATAATAGGGGAAAGCCCTGTTGCTTGCGCAATCATTTCCCCCGTAATAGCACCTGGGCGCAATATTACAGGCACATCCCCGGTTACATCCACCACAGTAGACTCAAGGCCGCCGGGGACAGCGCCGCCATTTAATACATAGTCAATAGAACCGTCTGCAAAATCCAACTCTACATGCTGCGCGCAGGTAGGGCTTGGTGTGCCAGCTTTATTGGCGCTGGGTGCTGCCACATAGCAGCCTGTGGCTTTTATCAGGTCTAGGGCCATAGGGTGGGAAGGCATTCTTATGCCGATTGTCGTTGCAATGTTTTTTGGGTGCCCGCCTACCCAATCAGGCAAACTGGGGTTTTTGGCGGCAACCAAAGTAAGCGGCCCCGGCCAAAATGCTTTTATTAAAGCATCGGCATAGGCTGGTGGATTTGCTGCCAGCTTGCCAAAGTCATTGGCATTTGCCACATGCAAAATCAAGGGGTTGTCCCCTGGGCGGCCTTTGGCCTCGTATATACGGGCTACGGCGGTTGGGTTTGCTGCGTCGGCACCCAAGCCGTATACCGTCTCTGTTGGGAAGGCTGCAATGCCGCCTTTGGATATGATATCTGCAGCTATACTTATAGCCTGTTTTGCATCCGCCCCTTGTGGGCTGGTTGCAAAACAGGCTTTTTTCTCATTTATTTGCATATCCATAGTTGTGCTAGGCTGCGCCGCAGCATTTTTTATATTTTTTACCGCTACCGCAGGGGCAGGCTTCGTTTCGGCCTGTTTTGGCTTCGTTGCGTATTACGGTGTGGGAGTTTTTTTGCTCTTTAAATAGCTCTTTTTGCCTGTCGGGGGTGAAAATATTATTCCATTCCTCTAGGGTATACAGGGGCTCGGCTTTGTATGCCACCATTTGTTTAAACAGCCGCTCGTGACAGATGTCGAAGGCTATTGGGGTTTCTTCTTCAATTGTTTCAAGGTCTGGCACACCGTCAACGGCCTCGTGTATCCCGTCCAGGAATGCATACATGTGGGTGGTGGTTAGTTTAAGCTCTGTTGCAAGTTCTGCTACAGTGCCTTCCAGGCGGGTGGTTTTGTTCCGTAACATGTTTACATATACGGTTTTTTCTTTAGCCAAATAATCATCCCATACGTGTTTTACCGGCTCGCCTTTTGTGTCTAGTGATATGCGTTTCCATGTGTCTTGTAATCCCATCGCTATTTTCTCCTTTAGTGTTTTCTAAGAAGCTATGTTCATAGGGTTCAATGTCGCCTTGGCGGTCAGATTTACGCCGCTCTGCGTCGGCTTTTTCTAGCTTGCCTTCTTGGCAAGCGTCGAAAAAACTCCTTGATTGGCATAAATCTGCCGCGCCAACTCGACATTGCCCCCTATGAACACAGCTTCTTATACCGCCATTTTACTCCAACACTCTATATTTTGTATAGCCTACTTCCAGCAAAGTTAAACCTTCTGGGGGCATTGTCTTCCCCGCCTGGGTGCGGTCCCGGGAAAGGATGATGCTGGGGATATCCCTGGCAGCCAGTTTCCCCAGGCCTATATACAGCATAGTCCCGGCAATTATACGTACCATATTATATAAAAACCCACCGCCGGTTATGGACAAAGTAACCAGCCCAGAAGATTGGTTTGCCATGGTAAAGCCGTAAATTTCCCGCACGGTGGTTTTTGCGCTGGAGCCGGTAGCCTGGAAAGCTGCAAAGTCGTGCCTGCCTACAAACATGCCTAGGGCATTTTTCATTTCCCCCAAATCCAACTTCCGAGGTTCGTGTACGCTATACCGCCCCAGTAGGGGGTTGGGGACATTGGTATTTAAGATATTGTAGGCATATGTTTTGTATCCAGCACCGAAGCGGGGATTAAAATCATCTGGCACAGCCTCTGCGGCAGTTACAGATATATCCCTTGGAAGAAAGCCATTTATCACATTTGGCAGTTTTTCCAAGGGGATGGGCATATCATCAATAAAAAAAGCCGCCCGCTGGCCCATGGCGTGTACCCCGGCATCTGTACGGCTTGCGGCTGTGGTGGTGATGGGCTGGCTAAACAATACCGATAACGCCTCTTCCAGCTTTTGCTGGACAGCTATTGCGTTTTTTTGGCGCTGCCAGCCAGCATAGGCGGTGCCGTCGTAGGCTATGGTTAGTAGGGTTTGCATCAAATTTGCATCAAAGCTCCTTTACAATGAATGTATAGCCATTCCCCCTGAAAACCGGCCCAAGGCATCGGTCTTTTTGGCGCAATCCTGCGTCAGCACCTTCTAGCGGGCCTTCTTGGCCCGCGTCGTCGGCACTTCCTTGGCTTGCGCCAAAAATCCGCGACGCCTTGGGCCGGTTTTCAGGGGGAATGGTTATAAAATATTGCGATGATTCTATCATTTTTTTAACATTCCCTCCACAACCAGTTGTAATACCGGTCAATTGACTCTATAATAACCCGGACAATATTCACAACAATGCGGCAAAAAATCAAGGAGGGTTTATATGAAGGTTTACACGGCAAACGAAATCCGCAACATAGCGGTACTGGGCCATAGTGGCTGCGGTAAAACAACCTTGATGGAGGCAGCCCTAAACGCCACCAAGGTAACAAGCCGGATGGGGCGCGTAGAAGATGGCAACACCGCCAGCGACTACGATGCGGAAGAAATAAGGCGTAAAGTATCCATAAGCGCCTCAATCATCCCCATAGAGTGGAAGGACACCAAGGTCAACTTCCTGGACACCCCAGGGTTTTTTGACTTTGCCGGTGCCGTACATGAGGCCTTGGCAGTAGCCGATGCCGCACTTATCCTTGCCGACGCAAAGTCTGGCATTGAAGTAGGTACGGAAATATCATGGGAAAACGCAGCAGACAAAAACCTGCCCCGTGTTATTTTTATAAACGGAATGGACGACGAAAACGCCGACTTTTCCAAAGTCGTAGATGATATGAGAAACTTCTTTGGCACAGGTGTTTCACCCCTGCAGCTGCCCTTTAAACAAGGCGGCAAGCTGGCTGGCTATGTGGATGTACTTACAGGCAAAGCCTATGCATTTGACGGCCAAGGGACAAAACCCTGCGACGTGCCTGCAGATATGGCAGACGCATATGAAGAAAACCATGCAGCCCTAATAGAAGCAATAGCCGAAACAGACGAAGCGCTTATGGAAAAATTCTTCGGCGACGAAACCCTGACAGAAGAAGAAATGCAAAACGGCCTTAAAAACGGCCTAGCCTCTGGGGTAATAACACCGGTATTATGCGGTGTTGCCACCACCGGCACAGGCATTGGCCCCCTTATGGATGTGCTAACAAAAGTTCTGCCTTCTGCGGCAGAATTGCAGCCGTCAAAAATGGTGCAAAACAGCAAAGGCGAAATGATAGAACTAGCTTGCGACGCAAATGGCCCGCTATGTGCCTTTGTGTTCAAAACAATCGCAGACCCATATGTGGGCAGGTTAAGCTTGTTCCGCGTATATTCCGGTACGGTTAAGCGGGAAGTTCAGCTATTTAATGTAAACCAAGACGCACCGGAAAAACCTGGCCACATTTACCTGATGCGGGGTAAGGAGCAAATCGAGGCTACAGAAGTAAAAGCCGGTGACATTGGCGCAATAGCCAAGCTGGCCCAAACATCTACCCAGGACACACTTACCACCAAAGCCAACGCCCTTATGGTTCCCCGTTTCGCAACCCCGCCGTCATTGCTTTCTATGGCAATCGCGCCAAAGGGCAAAGGGGACGAGGACAAAATCGCAGGTTCTGTTACAAAGCTATTGGAAGAAGACAAAACCCTGGTGTACAAAGTAGACCCAGAAACAAAGCAAACCATACTCTCTGGCCTAGGCGACAGCCAGCTAGATGTGCTTATAAACCGCCTAAAAGCCAGGTACAAAATAGAGGCAGAACTTAGCCTGCCTATAGTGCCTTACAGGGAAATGATTAAGTCAAAAGTCCAGCTAAGGGCCAAGCACAAGAAGCAATCTGGAGGCAGCGGCCAGTTTGGTGATGTTGAAATGGTATTCGAAAACTCTGGCAACAATGATGAGCCATATGTGTTCGAAGAAAAAATAGTTGGCGGCGCTGTGCCAAAGCAGTACTTCCCTGCTGTTGAAAAGGGTATACAAGACAGTGTAAAAGCTGGCCCACTTGCGGCGTACCCAGTTGTTGGGCTAAAAGCCACATTGGTATTTGGCAGCTACCATGCTGTAGACTCTTCCGAAATCGCCTTCAAAATGGCAACAATTAAGTGCTTCAAAGAAGCCTTTATGAGCGCAAAACCTGTTTTGCTGGAGCCGGTAATGAAAGTTACCGTAACAGTACCAGATGACTATACTGGCGATATAATGGGCGATATGAACAAGCGCCGCGGCCGTATTATGGGCATGGAAAAAGTGGGTAAGAAGCAAGTGATTTCTGCCGAAGCCCCACTGTCCGAAATGCAGAAGTATGCCACAGACTTGCGGTCTATGACCCAAGGGCGCGGCAGCTTTATTATGGAGTTTGAGCGGTACGACGAAGCCCCAAGCGATGTTCAGCAGAAAGTTATCACCAACCGTAAGCAGGAGTTGGAAGCGCTTAGGGATAAAGAGTAAGCGAAAATATTATAATATAGTCACTAACCAAAAGGGTGCGGAATCGCACCCTTTTGTGTTATGCGTATGCTATACTATAACTACAATGTTAAGCAAGGAGATATATAAATGCACTACGACTGCCTAATAATAGACGACGAACAAGAAATAGCATCTGGTGTATGCGAATATTTTAATTTATTCGAGGTACGCTCCCACTATGAACTAACTGCGGAAGGCGCTATTTCATTTTTGGACAGCAATACAGCTGGGCTTATACTGCTGGATGTAAACCTGGGCAGCGATTCCGGCTTTACCCTATGCAAAACCTTGCGGGAAACGCTGGATATCCCCATCCTATTTGTAAGTGCGCGCACAAGCAACGAAGACATGCTTCTAGGCCTTGGCATAGGCGGGGATGACTATATTACAAAGCCGTACTCCCTGTCGGTTTTGCTTGCAAAAGTGAAAGCAATATTAAAACGGTATAGCAGCCCGCCAGAAAAAAGCAAGCTGCAGCTAGATACAGCAACAGCGCGGATATACCTAAACAACACCCCACTAGAGCTTAAAAACATGGAGTACAAGCTGCTTAAATATCTAATAAATAATAAAGGCCGGGTCATAGACAAAGAAGAAATATTTAACCAAGTATGGGGCGACAACTTTGTAGGCGACGGCACCCTAAATGTGCACATACGCCGCTTAAGGGAAAAAATAGAAGAAGACCCAAACAGCCCGGTGCTGATTAAAACAGTATGGAGCGTAGGTTATGTATACGACGGTACAGCCATATGAAATGGTTTGTATTGTTTTGCGTTATAATTTTATTGTTTGGCATATTATTGTCCTTGCGGCCAGTAAACATTTCAAATGAGTTTGACATGCTGGAGGTTAACAGGGTTGTACAAAATATTGAAGCAGACTGGCCTGCTGCCTTGGCGGGGGATTTGCCATACTCCCAGGCGGGTATAACATTTTTGGCCGCAGATAGCTCTTTGCATACACATATACAAAACCAGGATACCATCGTGCCAGTTTTTATTGACGGTGATATTGCTGGTTTTATTATTTTTATTAACCAGCAGGGGGATGCAATTGCCCGGGAGGGAACGCGCCTCTCGGCTATTTTCTACGTTCAGGTTGCTGCGCTTTTTGCGGTTGCGGCATTGTTTGGGTTGTACCAGTATAAGACAATACTGCGCCCATTCCGCAAGCTGGAAGGTTTTGCGGCCAGGGTAGCTGCTGGAGACCTGGACGCACCGCTGGCAATGGACAAGCAAAACCGCTTTGGCGCATTTACAGAAAGTTTTGACCTTATGCGTGAAGAGCTTAATTGGGCGCGGGAAAATGAACGGCTTGCGAATATCAGCAAGAAAGAGCTTGTTGCCTCCCTAAGCCATGATATAAAAACCCCGGTAGCATCCATTAAGGTAATTGCGGAGCTTTTCCTGGCCAAACATGGGGAGGTTAAAGAGATATGTACAATTATAAACAAAGCCGACCAGATTGACCTTTTGGTGACCAATATGTTTTCCGCAACCCTGGAAGAGCTTACCCAGCTTAAAGTTGTACCGGCAGATGTATCTACTGCCCAGCTGGCGGCAGAAATCCAGTCCGCAGACTTTAAGCATAAGGTAAGGCCTTTTACCTTGCCAGAGTGTGTGCTTTCCATAGATATATTGCGCTTTAAGCAGGTGGTGGACAATATTATCGGCAATTCTTATAAATATGCGGACACAGAAATCCAGGTTAGCGGGGGATTTGATAGTGAAGAGTTTGTGCTGACTATACGGGATTTTGGCCCTGGGGTTTTGGAGCATGAAGTAGGCTTACTGTGCGAGAAATTTTTCCGCGCAGAAAATGCCGCTAATAAAAGCGGCACCGGCTTGGGGCTTTACCTTGCTGCGTATTTTGTTGCGGAAATGGGTGGGGTCTTGACTGTGGAAAATAGGGGCGGGCTTTGTGTTGTTATGAGGTTTCCGGTTTAGCCTCTCTACTCAATGAAAAATGTTTTTAAAAAGTCGTCAGGCTTCATTGCAACTACTGGCGAATCAATAAAGTCTCTTAAATTTCTAGTGACAATGCAGTCCGCTTTTATTCTTTTTGCGCATTGCGCAAGCAATGCATCTTCAAAATCTTCTATTGACAAATTAAAAGCCTCAATAACATCTGATGCTAATACATCTATCAGCGTTACCGTAGTTAATAATTTTTGTACCAAAATTTTTAGTTTTTGATTATCGCTGATGCGCCTCCCTAAGATAAAGTAAATATCTGTAATCGTGCTTGCCGTTATCACGCCCGTTATTTTTTTGCGCTCAGATAATTTTAGTATTTTAGCGCTGATTGGGGCAAGGCCAGCCCTGTTCTGATATACATCTATAATGATATTGGTATCAATTATTACTTTCATGGGCTTGTCTCCGTTCTTGCCGTGCCTGTTTTACTGTATATCCGTCATCAGGTATAACACCAAGTAGTTCGTCAATAATGCTTGGTGGCTCCTTTGGGGGGACAAGGATTGCAATATTTACCCCGTTTTTTGTGATGTGGATTTCTTGTTTGCTTACAAGGCTTAGATATTTTCCAAAGTTGGTTTTTAGTTCAGTTGCGGTTACTTGTAACATGTGGTTTAGCTCCTTTTTGCTTATTATAACATAATACTGTGCGATGGTGCGATGTGCAGGCGTTGTATCGTGCGATTGGATAATTATAAAGTAATGACATATGGCCGCAATACGAAAATCTATGATTTAAGAAACCGTTAAGAAACAGGCAAAGACTATTAAGGAAGCCTGGTGCTAATATTAATACAGAAACAAGCGCGCAAAAAACAAAACCCAAAAGGAGCATAACAATGACACAGACCATATTAACAACAAGCAAGCTTTCTAAAACATTTTCATCCGGGGGCCAGCAGCACCATGTGCTTAGAAACCTGGACATAGAAATCGGCAAAGGCGATTTTACTGTAATCATGGGCCCATCTGGCGCTGGAAAGTCTACACTTCTGTACGCCCTGTCTGGCATGGATAAGCCAACCCTGGGCCAAATAATATTTGCAGGGCAAGATATTTCCAAGTTAAGCAATGACCGTCTTGCAACTTTCCGCCGTACACACTGCGGATTTGTGTTTCAGCAGATGTTTTTACTAGACAACCTTAGCATACTGGACAATATACTGGCAGCGGGGCTGCTTATTTCCAAAGACAAGAAGGGGGTTGCAACCCGCGCCAAGGAGCTGCTTACCCAGGTAGGCCTTTCCCAGCAAATATGGAGCAAGTTCCCCACCCAGCTTTCTGGGGGTGAGGCACAGCGGGCTTCTATTGTGCGGGCATTAATAAACCAGCCAGCTGTAGTTTTTGCCGACGAGCCTACAGGCTCCTTAAACTCTGCATCTGGCCAGGCTGCCCTGGATGTGCTTACCACCGTCAACGAAAACGGCCAAAGCATAGTAATGGTAACCCATGACTTGCGCAGCGCCCGCCGGGGCAACCGTGTGCTTTATATCAAAGACGGCACAATCCAGGGGGAATGTAACTTAGGCAAATATGTAACAGGTGACAAAGCCCGCCACGATAAATTAACCGCGTTCCTAAATGAAATGGGGTGGTAATTGTGAATAAAATATTTATGCTGGCCAAGGGTAATATCCGCAAGGCAAAGGGGCAGATGATAATACTTGCTGTTTTGTTCCTTATTGCCGCCACATTATTAATCATGGGGCTTTCCGTAATATTTGGCTTTAACACCCACTTTGACGAGCTTGTGGAAGAGCTTAATGCTACAGGCGTGGCTTTTAATATGTCCCAACATTTATTCACCCCTGGTATGGAAGAAGTTTTCCGCCAAAACACAACAGATTTTGAAATACAGCGCGGTGTTAACTTATTTGACTCGGAACTTACGTGGAACGATGAAATAATACAATCCGGCGCTATTATATATAGCATGGGGGACAGCCGCCGTCTTTCTCAGTGGAAGCTGGTGGGGGAATATTTGCCCCTGGTGCACGATAGTGTGTATATACCCTACATGTATCATTATTCTGCCGGGTATAACCTTGGTGATGTAATCACAGTTATTGCTGGGGGGCAAAATCTTTATTTTACTGTTACCGGCTTTATAGAAAACATTTGGGCAGACACAATGTCGGCAACCCCAAGGTTTTTTATCACACCAGACCATTTTGAAGAAATATATGCTAGCCTCCCACATAGGCAAGGGGTTTTTGTATACGCCAATGGTATAGCCAATACGCAAAATTTTCTTAATCTGCTGGTTGTTGAATCTGGCTTGGGTGATGTAACTTTTGACCCGGATTTGTTTTTAGGCTTTGTAACCCTGGATCAGGTAATAAGCGGCCGCACCGGCACCGCATTTATGATGAGCATAATAATGATTGCGTTTACTGCGGTTATTGGTGTTGTTTCCATTTTGGTTATCCATTTTAGAATTAAAAATTCTATAGAAGAAGACATGCCAAATATAGGCTCACTTATGTCTATAGGCTATACAAGCCGCCAGGTTATGGCTTCGGTTGTGGCCCAGTACGCCTCTATTATATTTATCTCGGTTGTTGTGGGCATTGTGCCTGCGGTTGTGCTGCTTCCCTTTGTGGGGCGGGTGTTTGCGGTGCTAAGTGGTATGTATTGGCAGCCTGGGTTTATGCCAGTGCCTGTGGTTATCACAGTTGTGGGGCTTACAGCCTTAGTGCTTATTTTCACAAGGGTATCCGCAAGGGGTATCAAAAAAATTGCACCTGTTATAGCACTGCGGGGCGGGGTAAAAACTCATTGCTTTAAGCGCAACCCGCTGCCTTTGGAAAAAAGTATTTTTTCTGTTAACACATCACTTGCCCTTAAGTCTGTTTTACAAGGCTTTAAGCAAAGCGCCATGATGTTTACAATCTTGTTGGCGGTTTCATTTACCGCTGTTGTTGCCCTTATAATTTTCTACAACGCTTCCATTGACCTTGCCGCATTTGAACAAGTGCCTGGAATCGAACGCTCTAACGCGGATATCGTTTTTACAGAAGACCAGGATAACCTGCCCTTCCAGGAGATAGTCAATGCCCACCAAGACGTCCGTGATTCCCAATTTTTTCACAGGGGGCCTACAACAGTGTCTGGGGAGTTTGCCCTTTTTATGGCAATGGAAGATTTTGCCCGCCGTGCAACACAAAATATATTTGACGGCATATTCCCCCGCTATGAAAACGAAGTAGCAATTACATGGCTGCTGGCACAGGAACTGGGTGTGGGTGTTGGGGATTTGGTGTATATGGGTAATGATGACCTTCCATTTTTGGTTACGGGGTTAGCCTCTGGTATGGAGCTTGGCCAATTTGGGGCCTATATCACATATGAAGGAGTGCGTGTGCTGATGCCCCACTTCCAGCGGGCACGGCTTACTGTTTACCTTAACCCTGGGGTTGATGCATTGCTGTTTAACCAGGAGATGGAAAGCCTTTTTGGGGACTATATCTTTATGACCGTGAATATTGATGACCAATTTGCCCGCGGCGTGGCAGGGTTTGCGGATATTATGAGCTTGGTTGGGGTTATAATATTGGTTGTTTCCACCTTTGTTATTATCCTTGTGCTGTATTTTGTAATAGGCTCTACCATAGTGCGTAAGCACCGTGACTTGGGTATCCACAAGGCGGTGGGCTACACCACTGCCAACCTTATGAACCAGATAAGCCTTGCCTTCTCTTTTCCAATATTGCTGGGCACGGCGGCGGGGGTTGTACTTGGTGTGATTTTGGTAAACCCCCTTATGGCTATGGGGATGCGGCCCATGGGTGTCATGCAGGCCAACCTTATTATAAGCGGGGTATGGGCTGGTGCTGCCGGTGGTGTTATTGTTGTGCTGGCTTATGTAATAAGTATGCTTGTTACTTGGCGGATACGTAAAATTTCTGCTTATAGGCTGGTTACGGAGTAGGGGATTTGTTTGTACGAAAAAGGGGCTATCCCTACTATCCTGTGTGTGGTTAGGATGTAGGGATAGCCCCTTTTATTTGTGTGTTAGTATTTGCTGTTTATGCTAATTTGCCCATGCAACTACGCTTATGGATGCGGATTCTCTAATCCCATTCCGGGTTACAGTTGCATTTAAGGTTAGGCGGTAATAATGCCCCCTGGCGACAAAGTGAGGCCTCTCCCATGCCCATATTCTACTATTCGAATGGGGGGTAGTAAAATCAGCTATCCGGGTTGTGGTTCCATTAGCATTTATCCTATCCAAGGATGCTGTTACTGTTATATTTGTGGTGCCTGGGTTGCCAATCACAAAGCCTTCCAGATTTCCTCTGCCACTATTGTTAAATGACAGCATTGCCCACATAGTTTCAATGTTAGACCAAAATGGTGCAATTTCTATAAAATCGTTTATTTTTTCTCCTGTGTCTTCAAATGCTGTAAAGTCAAAAATAATTACTGTTTCTTCGGCATCATCAAACGCTGCAAATGCATCCATTGGCACAACAGCAATAGACGTTAGCATAACCACACACACTAACGCAAACATACAAAACCTCTTAAACATAAAACCACCCTTTCATTTCCGTTTATATATAAACGTATGAGGGTGGCCTTTTGTAACAAGATTTGTTGAAAAATATATTATTTTGTTATTTCAATAGTTGCGTTACTGTGTCCACCAATATGTTAATGTCTATTTCAAAGCTTGCTGACAGATGAAAAACTGAATTGCCACTTATCCACATCACTATGTTGGTGTAGGTATAATCAAAAGCTTCAAATATAAATATCTCTATATTATTTATATATTGATTTCGAAAATCCCTATTTTCATTATCAGCAGATATGCTTATTGGGATATCCGCGCTTTGCATAAAAATAATCTCTTCTCCATTTGGATTGGCGAATAATGACAGGGATGAAGTGTTGGAAACATGTGACCCAGCATATTCAAACCATTCAGGCAAAAGTGCCAGTATTGTGTCATTTGAAATATTATTTACCACTTCGCTGCCTGGTTGTCCAATTTCAAACGCCATATGGTCGTTGCGCACATCAATGAAGGTATTAAATAAAAAAGTGCGCGATGCTTCAACAGACACAACAACAACCCCAGTCACAATAATAAAGGCGGTTATAGCGGCTGCACTTCTTATTAGAAATTTGGAGAGTTTTTCCCGGTTACCCTCTCTTTCCTCTTCCTTGACGATTTTCATTAGCCGCTTTTCCAATCTTGGGGAGCGGGGGCATGATTCTTCCAACTCTTCCAGGCTTGGTAATGCGGCCATTTCTTCTTCAACTACTTCTTCAAATGCTATTTTCAGCATGGTTTCAAATAATATTTCATTCCGGTCTGTATTTGTTTTTATAGACATGTATAACACCATCCCATCCTTAAGTTTCCAGTGCTATATTACATAATCTGCTATCAAATTGCAATCATTAAATTTTGCAAACCGCTTAAGGCATGCGTCGATAGCGGTTTGCATTTTTTTTGTTACTTTTATGCCGTCCTCTAGCCAGATATTTTTCACATTCAGCGCTTTGTTTTTGCTGCCGCGCACCGGCTCTACCCGGCCAATAAAATTGCCGCCATATATTAGGGGCAGCACATACGGCCCATGCTTGCGTTTAATTGCTGGGGTGTATATCTCCCACGAAAAATGATAGCCGCCAAATAGGGCTTTTATTATTTTTCTGTCCCACATAAAGCAGTCTAGTACTGCTATAAGCTCGCACCGGGGTTTTAGGGATGGGCTTTGTTTTACTGTTTCTATAAGAGGCAAATCTTGGCTGTGGCAGTAGAATGTGTGGGTTATTCCTTCCACAGTCACGGGTATAATCTTGCCGCTTTCTTGTAATGCGCGGAATATATCGCTGCGGTTTGCGGCGCTAAGGTTTTGGATATACAGCCATGCGTCTGACGGGCGGTTCCACAGCAGGCCTATTGCGCCTATCCGCCTTAGTACCCGCCATTTTTGATGTTCTAAGTCATCTGGCAGCGGGTCTGGGGCTTGCAGGATTTCTTTTGGGATGTGCCTTTCGGCCAAGTCGTAATATTTTCTTGTGCCTTTTTTGTGGTGGATTACTAGCTGGCCGGTGGAGTATAGCTGCTCTAGCACTGCGCGGCCTGCCTTTGTTTCGCTGTTGCCGCTACCGCTCCAGTGGATGGAGGAATGCCAGCGTATGCCCCCTTCCAGGGGTAGCTCGTCTGAGTTTACCGGGCCGTTTTCCTGGATATGTTGCAAAGCTTGGGCTTCCAGGGCGGCTAGGCCTTGGAACCGCTGGCCGCCTTTTATTGCTGCCTGGCGGTAGCGCTGGAAGTAGGGCCAGTCTGTTGTTGGTATTATGGACAGGCATTTGTCTGGGTAGTCTACCAGTTGCCGGTCTTTGTACAGCAGGTCTTCCAGCATGTTTTTGCTGAAGCCTTTTACCCTGGATTGCAGGGTTATTTGGGCGTTTTGGCCGCACAGGTCCACCGGGTCGAACTGTATGCAGCCGGTTTGGCGGATGTAGGCCATTGCCCCTTCCTTGCCATGGAATATGTACTGGCCTATTAGGCCTTGTTTTTGTAGTAGGAATTGGCGGGCCTGGGGGATGGTTAGGGTATGCATGGGTGGCTCCTTTATAATCGGCTAACTACATATAAAATTCTGTCTTTGTTGTGATCTCGTAAGGTGGGGGTAGTTCGCAAACAAATCGCATATAATCTATTACTCGCTGCAACTTCTCTTCGGGTACCATTTCCAATTGCTTCATTGCACTTTCGCGTATAGCTACCATTAGGTTTTCGCCTTCCTGGTTTAATTGTACATATATTATTATGCCATTATAAATCATTAAGTACAATCGCATTAACAAATTACTTTCACATCACGGAAATCAATTTTGATAATTTCACACTACCCAACATCCTCGTCATCCCGGCCTGATACTAATCTCAGTTAAAAAGTTAAATCCAGTGCGAGGATTTTTGTCACAAGCCAAGGAAGTGCCGACGACGCGGGCCAAGAAGGCCCGCTAGAAGGTGCTGACGCAGGATTGTGGCAA
>Ga0131853_10003763_pt1 | contig 27280 bp, 28 predicted proteins | sample TergutLab28metaG_FD_92764 | JGI IMG/M metagenome (GOLD analysis project Ga0131853, IMG submission 92764) | Labiotermes labralis P1 segment gut microbial communities from Petit-Saut dam, French Guiana - Lab288 P1 (version 2) (version 2) | ecosystem: Host-associated > Arthropoda: Insects >...
AATGCTTCCGGGATTCATAAAGCTAGGCGGTGATGATCCTTGCCGATAGACCAAAATTTTGCCGGGGCTAAGTCCCTCGGCCTCCAAATTTTCAGTGTCTACCGACCCATCCTCTACCGCCAGCACGCCCATGGCGATGCGGTTCATAAATTCATGCTTGCGGTTTTTGACCGCATTATATGCACGCTGAATAGGGATAGCTCTTTCTATCATGCTTATCCCATAAAAACAGCCGGGATTGATTTGTGCGTCCTGTTTAATAAATGGAAGAGCAAAGCTGCCGTCCTCACCTACTAAAAAAGGCAGGTCGCCGTGGTATAAAAGGCTGCTGCCTGCAATAATAACAAGCTCGCCGTTTGGATGGTCAGAGGACGGTTTTGTGTATCTTTCTATCACGATAGCGCTGTCTAAGGCTCTGCCGCGCGACTGAGTGCGTGTAGCACTGTTGACACCCAGCCCCCCTATCACAGTAACCCCGTCGTGAGTGAATGTATCCACATCCTCGGCGGCGACTGTAATCCCCCAATTTTTTTCTATGTCACTGATGGTCATACACTTTGCGTGGATTATACTGTCGCAGTCATTTATGTCTTGGCAGGCTAAGCTTGACGGAAAAATCTCATAAGGAGGGCATACATCAATGCGGACCTCTCCCTCATGTACAGGCTTGCCGTCTTTATTTCCCATTATGCGACCGCCGTTTTTATCCCAGCTAAGCTTATAAAAAACCGACCCTGTAATCTCTGACCACTGCGCTCCTTTAGCCAAAATATTTGATAAATTCAATTTCTGTCCGGCGCTGTTTAGGATCTTAGTGGCAACATTCGCATTTTTAATATCGCCGTCATTGCCTGATTTTGGGCGTACACTCATCCTTGGTTTAATCCTAGATAGCCGTGCCAGCCTAGTTTCAACAATAGAAGCAATGTGATTATAAACCTCGCGCTCCTGCCAAAAATAGTCCCGTCCCACGCTGTCAATCTCACCCATCACATTGACTGCGCTGTACTGATTGCCCAAAAAGAAATTGGTGTTTAATCGCCATTGCGACTCAAACCGCCTCCTCTCCTCTCTCCTGTCATGAAAGCTTTGCTTGACCTCAGCAATCAAATCCTCCTGAAAAGTCTTGTCCTTTTTCTTTTTCATTTTACCCTTTTTCCTCCATTGAAATTAAGCTGGTATGTTCATTTTGTTTAACCGGTTATTTGTAGGGGCGGGCGTCCCCGACCGCCCAAATACATCTTAAATAAAAGCAACACTGGCGGTCGAGGACGCCCGCCCCTACAAATAATCCATTATTACCCTTGCCGACACCTAAACAAATCTACCACCCTTACCAATACCTAAACAAATCCCCTCCCTCACACTAAACCCCTCTCTCTTTTTTATCGTCTCAATACTCTTTGGCACCAAAAACTCACTAAGCACCCTAGCCATCTCCACAATACGCTCATCGCAAATAAAAATCCGACTTTTTATCCCCGCCCTGTCCATCCTCAAACTAAAAGAAACCCTTTTGCCGCACCGACCCATCTCACATTTGCCATTTGTCTCTTTTTGCAATCTCATAAAAAATTCTCCTTTTTTACTTATAAATTCTCTAAACCCCCAAAAATCGTTTGACAACTGCCTTTAGGTTTGTTATTATGTTCCGAGTGTTTCATGGGGACTTAGCTCAGCTGGTAGAGCATCTGCCTTGCACGCAGAGGGTCAGCGGTTCGACTCCGCTAGTCTCCACCACAAAAAATAAGAGCATCACTTCTTAATTGAAGTGTTGCTCTCACTCTCTAAAGACAATAAACTAACCAATGGATTGTAGCTCAGCTGGTTAGAGCACCACCCTGATAAGGAATAACTGGGCAAATCCAAAAAAATAAAAAGTACCTATAATAGACCGATGGATTGTAGCTCAGCTGGTTAGAGCACTACCCTGATAAGGTAGGGGTCGGTGGTTCGAGTCCACTCAATCCAACCACGAAAAAGCCACTTTGACCCCCTCCTAGTGGTTTTTTTGATTGTTTTTGATACCTCAACAAAACTCAATAACAGCAAAACTGTTGTCAAACTGTTGTCAATTGTTGTCAAATTGAAAATTTGAAACTAAAACCTCAAAAAAAATAGATAACTATTTTCAAGCATATTTATCTCTAAAACGCTCTATATCTGCCTGCTTTGTACCAAACTGTTGTCAAACTGTTGTCAAATCATTTTAATCACAAAAACTATAAAATGGTCATTCGGCTAATTGCAATTTCCACTATAGCTAAAAACTGTTGTCAAACTGTTGTCAAAATTATATCTTACTATCATGCTGTCATATACTTTTTTTGTTTTATTTCATGCTACCATAATAACACATAATTGTTGACAACTGTATGTCAACAATTCAAATATCGGACAAACTTTTTTTGGAAATTGTTGAAAATTTTAACATAACTGCTTAACCAGCATCAAAAATTGCCCTATCCGTTTATACAGATAAAAAAAACTGCTGTCAAACATTTAATATATTTGGCAGCAGCTCATAATAATATCCGACATCTCCCATAATCACAACTCGCTATAACTCAGTTTCATTACTAAACAACTTATCCAACTTACTCGTTGCTCCCTAATTTTATTGTACAGTTAACAAAATTTTATCTGACCATATTTCTACAGTATAGTACACCCACTCAGGTGGTGCGAAAGACGCACAACATTTATCCAAAATCCACCCAAACCAAGCAAACGCTCTAACTTCATATGTGCCTGATGGTGTCCCTGCTCCTATTATAAATTCGCCTTGTATAATGCTGTTGTTAAGGAAAAGTCTTTGTATAGCGCCGTTTGCATGTACTGTCTCACGCACAAGTTCCGGTGCATATATCCCAAAAAGATCATCAAAAACTATCTCTACATCCTCTCCTGATTGATTTTTCAATTCAACATAAATGATAAAATTCTCTCCCTGCGGCACTGTCGTTTCTTCCACAGAAATTGTCAATAAAAACTCCTCCGTTATTAACCTTATAGCTCTGATATATCCTTTCGTTTTTTCAACTACATATTCTATTGTTGCATTATTCTCCGCCGCAATAATAGCCGTTGTTGCACCAACAATATAGCTTTGAATAATATTCCAGTTAGCCAGTCTAAAATTCCACTCACCCCTAGCATCAGCAAATTCACGCAACTCCCTAATAGCGTCAGCTCTATACTCCCACAAGGCAACCTGCCCACTCAATATCCTATTCTCCTTCTCTAGTGCATCAAGCCGCTCCTCAAACTCCGCAAGCCTAGCCAACAGTTCTGTACGGCTAGGGTCATAAAACCTACATGCCGCAGTCCCAAATGCTACAACAGAAAAAAGCAATATAATTGCCATTCCTAAAACTAAAATTTTCTTTTTCATAATGATTCCTATTCTCCTCAATTGTCTTGATACATTAGATACAACTCAAAGTGCCAAATAGTTACAATGACCTAGTAGATTTTATAGCCTAAAAGATAATGCAGAGATATTTCGATTCACTCAATATGACAAAATAAATTTAATGTCATGCCGAGCGCAGCCGAGGCATCTCCACTTCATTGATTCTCCTCAACCCATAATCTGACCTATGGGCGTGGTAGGTTGTTTGATGATTGATTCAGCTTTTTATAAACAATTATTTCAATTATTTTATCCTCCACTCATCAACCCCCCTCGCACCGCACTTTGGGCACCCTTCCTATAAAGGAGATTTTTTATTTTCCGGCTTCCTCGATAATCCCTCTCGCCACCTCAAAAGCACTTTTTGCCGCCTTATCCAAATACTGCCTAAACACCTCTACCCCATGCAATTCCTCTGTATCACTCACCGCCCGCACAGCCACAAAAGGCACCTCATAAATGTGACAAGCATGAGCCGCTGCCGCTGTCTCGCAATCCACACACAGCGGATTAAATGCAGCCACAATATCCCCTCGCCCGTTTATATCAATAAACTTATCGCCGGACACCGTCAACCCAAAGCACACCTTTTGCCCTAGTCTTTGCACAGACCGCTTTGCCGTATCCACCAAATCCTTGTCCATGTGAAAAATTGAATTAGGAACAAACGGATGCGAATTAGCCAAAAAATCAGCATCAGCATCATGATAAAGTGCAGCCGTGCAAATAACTACATCACAAATTTTAAGGGCATTGTCAATGCCGCCAGCCGTCCCCGACATAATGACACAAGACGGCTCAAAATGCTCTATCATAGCTTGCGCTGCTATCGCCGCATTTACCTTGCCTATGCCGCACACAACGGCAACGACAGCCACTCCGTCCATCTCACCCTCAGCAAAATCCAGCCCGGCTTTTTTTATGACAGACTGCTTTTTGATGATATTTAAGAATGGTGCCATTTCCTCTTTTAAGGCACAAATGATTCCGACTTTTTTCATATATTCCGATTCTCCTTTTTTATCGCAGCTCTACCAGAGCCATAGTTTCATCCACAACCTCATATAATCTCTTATCCACCAAATTTGTCAATGAATATGCAACCAACGCTCTCACGCTTTTTGCCTTAAACTCTGTTTTTAAGAGCCTGCCGATAGCCTCAAGCGTACCGCCCGTAGCCAGCACATCATCCACAAGCAACACACTAGAATTAGGTGCAATATCATCAGTCGTAATCTCTAAAAAATCCGTCCCATACTCCTTTTGATAGCCAACAGTAAAAACATTTCTGGGCAGCTTACCCTTTTTTCTGACAAGCACAAGCGGAATACCTAATTCATAAGACAACACAGACGCATATAAAAAGCCTCTTGACTCAATGCCCAATATGTAATCGTATTTGTGATTGGTGGCTGAGGGGTGATGATTGGCAGCGGGGGGTTGGTGATTGGCAGCGGGGAGTTGGTGATTAGCAGCGAGGGATTGGTGAATGGCAGCAGGGGGTTGGTAATCAGCAGCGAGAGGTTGGTAATCAGCAGCGAGAGGTTGGTAATCAGCAGCGAGAGGTTGGTAATCAGCAGTTGCTATAGTATTGTCATCCTGAGCGAAGCACGAAGTGCGTAGCCGAAGGATCTCATTATCAGGACCAAAACACTCCTTCACTGCCGAATAAGATCCTTCGGCTACGTACTTCGTGCTTCGCTCAGGATGACAGCTGACAAAAGCTACTTCAAACTCCCCTCTATTTTCCTCCCGTGGAAAGGTGCCGCAAAGCGGCGGGGTGATTGAGGGGTGACCCATGAATGCTACTTCAAATTCCCCTCCTATGGAGGGGTGCCCCACGAATTCCTCCTCGCCTTGGGGCGGGGTGGTCGGCACCGACCGATGCAGCTGATGACCAGCAACAAATTCCCCTCCTGTGGAGGGGTGCCCCGCGAACGCTTCCTCGCCTTGAGGCGGGGTGGTTAAATCCTTCAGAGCAATCAACCTTTTCATCGCCTCAATCTGCCCCTTAAAATCCTTAGGCTTTAGAAAAACCGACGACACATCCACAAAATTTATCCCTTTCTTTGGATAATCCTCCACCACAAAAACATCGCTTACACTATCAGCATCAAGCAAATCACAAACCGCAGAATTTATCCTTATCTCAAATTTATCTTTTAGCCTGCAAACCTTTTTCATATGCTCATTATATCAAAAATAAAATAAAAACACAAGCAAAATCTAACTATCCCCATGCTTTTCCCTCAAAATTTGGCTAATATCATTGACTGAATTTAATGCCCGCTCTAAAGAAGCAAGCATACTCTGATACTGCCTTTGCTCTCTTTGCTCATCAGTCTTAAAGCTCTCGCAAGCTTCTGTTGAAACCTGTTGCCTTTGATGCTTTATACAAAAACCAAGATTTAGTCTTTCAAAATGCATACACCATCTTTTGTAGTATGCTGTATAATACATACAATGTTTACATTTTTGTAATCTCATGCCAACCTCCGTTACACCATATAGGTGTATATATAAAGAATAACACACCTAAATGGTGTGTGTCAACAAAATTTATCCCGTTTTGGTGTATAATTTTACAATGAACAAATTTTCCAAAAACTTGACTTCACTAATGAAGGAAAATTCAACTTCTCAAAAAGAACTAGCACAAGAATTGAATGTTAAACAACAAACCATTAGTCGTTATATCAACGAAGAGAGAGAACCCGATATTGACATAATTATTAAAATAGCAAACTATTTTGAAATAACTGTCGGTCAATTAGTCGGCTCGGAAGAATATTAATTTTTTTGGAGAAGATTAAATCAATCCTTTTAAGTCCGCTAATTATTTTGCAGGCTTATTCAACAACCCAATCAGTCTGTCCCTCTCACTCACCAACTCGTCCTCGCTCATGTCCTCATACTCATCTTTAATTTCTTCAAGCAATAATTTGATTGCCGCTAAATCAGGAGCAATCATTTTTTTGTTTATCCTTTGCTTTGACAAAACAGCCCGCCCGTTTTCTATATTATACTCATCCGATACCTCCTCTACCTCACCGCCAAGCGCCCTTTTCCAAATCGCTTCACTCAATTTATCCTTAGCCATTGCTATCCTCCGTTTTTTCTTTTTCTCATTAATTCCCTAGTCAATCTTTTTTTGTCCTTTTGAATAACACTTAATTTAACTGTCGGCTTAAAGCTCTCCGGTCTGGACATTATATAATATCTAAGCTCATCAAGCGCATGGTCATCCTTTTTCTTAGGAACATCCCCCTCTCCCCACCAATAGCTTTTTATCTCTCTGATGAGGTTTGTACAATTTTTGAAAATGTAAATACCTGCGTGTGCAGGGGGCAGAGGCTGACTGCAGACAGCAAGAGGTAGGGACTGACTGCAGACAGCGGTGGGTGGCAAACAGTGAGCAATAGGCAGCAACTGATGACCGGCAGCAAATTCCCCTCTATTCCCCTCCTCAAGTTCTCCTTTATTCCCCTCCTCCAAAGGGGTGCCGCAAAGCAACGGGGTGGTAGCATGCCCCACAAATGCTACTTCAAATTCCCCTCTATTCCCCTCCTGTGGAGGGGTGCCGCAAAGCGGCGGGGTGGTCGACACCGACTGATACAGCTGATGTCCGGCAACAGATTCCCCTTTATTCCCCTCCTGTGGAGGGGTGCCGCAAAGCGGCGGGGTGGTCGACACCGACTGATACAGCTGATGTCCGGCAACAGATTCCCCTTTATTCCCCTCCTCTGGAGGGGTGCCGCAAAGCGGCGGGGTGGTTGAGGGGTGCCCCACGAATTCTTCCTCGCCTTGGGGCGGGGTGGTCGACACCGACTGACCAAGATTATTTTGACCACCCCTTAATTCTGCATTCTTCATCCTAAATACTGATTTATTTACACTCCCCTTCAAATACTGCTTGACCCGACTAATCCCGCTAAATAAATTTTTGTCCACCCTAGGATTAACCTGAATGCCCTCATCCAAAAAAAGCTCTACCACACTTTTCTCCGCCGCAAGCGTCCTCTGACTCGCCGCACTGTCTATAAGCGCCCCCACTCTCCCAAAGCTATCCCTGTGCCAACCCAGCTCATCACAAATCCTTTTTATCACACCCGCATGATAATCCACTGTCTGCCCCTTTTCATAATGCTCGGCAATCACATAAACATTGCCGTCCCCGTCCACTGCATACCAATGGCAGGACAACGGATTATTAAGCCCCGGATCAATGCTCAAATTATCATACCACTCTTTTGGAACATTAAAAGGCTCTATCACATGAATTCTTTGGTCAAATTCTGAATAAACCAGCCCTTGATTGTTAATAAATCTACCATATCGCCTGCTCTCCAACGCATCATCACTCAGACTGCTAGATAACGCATCAACCTCGTCCTTGTCAAGATACGGATTGTCAGCCCACTCCATGCCAATATGCCAAATCTGGTCATCACCGCCCTCGTTTAGGAATATCTTATTATAAACAAAGGTCAAGCCTAAAAGCGGCGTCATAGTACCAAAAATATCTCCCTTTTTGTCAAGCACCCTCATCCTGCATTCATCATAAATATCCTCAGGCGGCTCTTCATCAAACCAAACAAAATCTAAGCTCGCACCTTGAAACCTTATGCGCCCCTGCTCACTAGACTTAAACCCTAGCTTAGATACTCCTCCAAAAACATTTTTGACCAGTATATAATCAATAACTCCGCCGCCAGGGTTACTTGCCTTCCCCTCAAGCATAACAACATCCTCTATCCAATCAGGGTTTAAGTAATATAGAATCTTGCTTTGTGCCACATCTCTTGACATCGCAAATGTAGGAGAAACCACCCAACCAAACACACCGTCCTTATTCTTTCTATAAGGATGAATGCCCCTAAGCATCCACACAGCCTCCACCGCACCGCACTCAGTTTTGCCGCTTCTATTGCCCCCAAATATCCACCGGTTTCTTTTTGACATTTATGAAACTCCATTTGCTTGCGATGGATTATATCGCCGTTGTTGTATCGTGAAATAGCGTTTTTCTTGTGCTTAATCCTTATCTTTTTTTCTATCAGTTTAATTTTTTTGATTAATTCTGCATCTGTCATATTCGGACATAATCCTCCTTTTTAGGATAAATTTTTGAAGCAACTCAGTAGTAAAATATCATTAGACTTTTCCCACAATCCACAGGGTCAAGCAAGGTGTAGATTTTTTAGGCACATAATTCATTATTTTTGAAGTCAATACTAGCAGCATTGACAAAAAAGAAATCCTTGTTTGTCGTTCTGTGGGTTATGGGAAAAGTCTAGTGTATTGCAACTATCTATCATTTGATAAACAAACCTTAATCCTGCCGTCAAGCTTCCAATTTTTTTGAAAAAAAGAAGAAGAAATTATATGAGAAAAGCATTCACAAATAATAAATTACTCCCAATTGTATCACTACTAATATTAGTGCTATTTTTATCGTTCTTCGCATATTCAAGGCATTCATTATACATCCCCGCAGCTGCCGCTGCCGCCACAACCCCAGCCCAAACCCGATATGGCAAGCTAAACCAAAGCGCAATACTCCTAGACAACGACCTAAACAAAATCACGACCTTGCCACCCACTTTTTTTGTCATCATCACAAATGAAACAGACTTCCCCGACCACTACCGCGTCACCTATCTTGACTTAAGCGGCGTCATTGCCCGCTCGCACATCACCCGCATAGATTTTCAGCCCGTCACTCTTTTCCACTCAAATACATTCTTCACCGCACAAAACGACACCCATCCCGTCAACATTCGCCGCACTCCCCATTCCACCGCAGACATCATCACAACTATCCCCCACAACTCGCAAGCATTCTTTTTCGGGCAAAGGGCCGGAGAACCGCTGCTTCAAACACACGGCGACCGCTGGTATTTTATAAGATTTACTCACGGCACAACACAGCACTTTGGCTATGTTTATTCAGCGCAAGGCACAGTAGATACCATCCCGACTAATATAATTGAACGGGTGCCTGAAAATAACAACAACCAAAACGGCAACGGCTATCAGACTCCGAGAGAACGATTGGACTGGATTTATATAGCCGCCCTAAGCATCCCCGCCGTGGTGGTGGTATTTGTGCTGTTTAGCCGCAATAAAAAGGATAAGGATTTGCGGTAAATTTAAAGATTTTTATAATGACGATTTTAATTTTTTGTCATCTTGTTTAATTTTTTTGTCATCTTGTTTAATTTTTTTGTCATCTTGAGCGAAGCGAAAGATCTCCTGCCTTATCCTCCGCACCCCGTCATCCGCCCCGCTTTCCCGGCATACCCCGGATAATCTCTACCCAGCTTCCCTTCATCAAAACCCAGATTATGTACAATCCTTTCAGCCTTAATATAAACTCTGTCCGTCTTTCTTAAGCTCGTCCTCCTTATAAACCTGCCGTCCAAGCATCTCCCGTCTGTCCTAATAATATCAAACTCCTCACTCGTCAGACCCTCTTTTAAGACTCTAAACAAAACAGCCAGATTTATAATCCGCCGTTTTCTTTCATTCAGCTCATGAATAATCTCCACCATCTCACCACAAGACTTGTCCATCCTAAGTGACTCTTTTTTGATGCATCTTTCATTCGTTTGATATAGCTCCGTCACCTTAGAGCCTACCATAATAAGCAACTTAATCCATCCTTTCATATTATTCTCCTTCTTACTATTATCCTGCAAGGATCTCTGTCTTTTTCTTGCAGGATTTTTTTTATATACCTATTGTATCACCATATTGTTGCCAACCGTATGTCAACAATTCTAAAATCGGACATATTATTTTTAGAAATAATTGAAAATTTTTATAGAACATCCCCAATCGGTATTTACATTAAAAAAGCCGTCCTATTTTTTAATATAAGACGGCTTATAGTCAATAAGCCTGTTCAGAAAATACTGTCGTGTCCATAGGGGCGAGCATTGTTCACCTGCTTAAGCCTTACTTCCAGAGGAAAATACTAACCCTTGCCGCCTCCGCCCCCCTTAAGCACATTGCTGTCAAACCTTAGCTTCAGCCTGCCTTTTTTGTCAAACTCCTCTATCGCAATTTTAATCAGCTTTTCCACCATCGCAGAAAAACTCAAGCCCCCAAATTCAAACAAATAATTACTCATAGATCCGGGCACTGTATTAATCTCATTAACATACAACACCCCGTCCTTAAGCATGAAGTCCACCCTAGCCACCCCGCTGCATCCAAGCAATCTAAACACCCTCTTTGCCGTCTCATAAACCTCTTCTCTTAGGTCCCCGTCTATCCTAGCGGGCAAATACCTCCCAAGACACCCCTTAGATGCCTCCAAAACCTCTCCTTTGCTGCCGCCGCCAAACAGCTCATATTTTTCACTATAACCCAAAAATCCGTCACTAATAGGCTCCTCCACCTCACTGACCAACAGCTCTCCGCCGACGCCGCTCGCTCCCAGCACCGCACAATTTAGTTCCACAAAATCACAAAGCGCCTCTTCAATCAGCACCCTGTCATCCCACAGCAATGCCGAGTTTAATCCCTCAAACAATTCCTGATAGTCCCAGACTCTCACAATACCTATACTAGACCCTAGGGTTGACGGCTTTAATATAAGCGGAAACTTTAGAGTGTCAACCTTATTTACTAAATCATACAAATTAGTCCTAATCTCTCCTTTTTCTACATCAGTATGCCTAACAACATTCAAGCCGGCCTGTTTGAAAATGCGTTTTTGCATAATCTTATCCATGCCCACTGCGCTTGCCAAAATATTGCTTCCGACATAAGCAACCCCCGACAACTCCAGCAGCCCGGCCAAGCTGCCATCCTCACCATTGCGCCCGTGTGTGCAAATTATCACTGCATCAAGCTTATATATTTTCTTTCCTTTGTCAGAATAGATATGACAAGAATTAGGCCTTAGATGAATTTTGACAGCCTTTTTTTTGTATGTACCATCAGCAAAAACCTGCGTAGTATTAAGATGCTTGCCCGTCCACCAATCCCCGCTTCCGTCAATATAAATAGGAATAACGCTGTGCCTCTCACTAGCTGCATTAAGAGTCATGATGCCTGTAATAATGCTAATATCATGCTCGCACGACCTGCCGCCAAAAATTACACCGATTTTCATAATTTTCTCCTTTCATTATATCTATTAAATTCATTTGGAGTGCCCGGCATTAATAATCTCGACCAATGCCGCAAACTCCCCAATCACCTCATCTACCTCCGACCTTTCCTCAGCCTCTACACTAATCCTAATCTTAGGCTCTGTCCCGCTCATTCTCACCAATAAGCTCTGCACCCGCCCGCTCTTTTTGACCCTTTCAGTCAATTCTTGCATTCTCTCATCCTCAAGCACACCACCGCCAGACTCAAGCGACACAGTTTTTTGCGGCAATAGCTCCAAAAACTCCAATTCCCCCCTCAAAAAAACCAAACACACCTTTAATGCAGTTAATATCCCATCCCCGGTTTTTCGCTCAGGATAAAAAATATAATGCCCGCTCTCCTCACCCCCAAGTGAATAACCATTTTTAATCATCTCCTCCAAAATATACCTATCTCCCACCGCCGTCCTTATAAAGCGCCTGCCGTCCTCTGTCAGCTTTCTCTCCAGCACAGAATTGCTCATTACTGTCCCCACAACAGCCCCGTCTTTTAGTCCCCTGCCCCTAGCCAGCGACCACAAAACTGAGTTGCCGTCCATTACCCTGTTATCATACACAACCGCCACCCTGTCCGCATCTCCGTCAAACCCAAACCCTAAATCAAAGCCTTCCATTTTGCACACTAATCCATGGATATTTTCAGAGCCGCAATCAACATTTATACCGGCACCATCGCCGGCATCATTAATAGAAAAAACCTTTGCCCCCAGCCTCTTAAACACCTCCCTTGCAATTGTCCCCGCTGCCCCGTTGCCCGCGTCAAGCAAGATTTTCAAACCATCCAGCCTCTCTCCATTTAGCAAGCCCGATAATTCCTTTATATAAATTCTTCTAGCCTTCTTGGCCACATCAAATCTAAAGCTTTCACCCTTGCTTCTAGTATGCAGCGGGCAATATGCAGACAGCAATTTTCCTTCCCTAAACCTCTCCATCATCTGCTCAATCTCACTCTCCTCCTCTTGACTAAGCTTCAATCCCTCTTTGCCAAAAACCTTCAATCCGTTGTATTCAGGTGAATTGTGCGACGCCGTAATCATTACTCCGCATCCCGCTCCCCACTCCTTGACCATAAGCGACACAGCAGGCGTAGGAATCACACCAATGTCCAGCATAACAGAATTAGAAAAACTAAGCCCCTCGCTAAACGCCCTAAGCAAGCTGCTTCCGCTCACTCTGGTATCCCTGCCCACCACACATACACCTGAAAAATGCTTGCCAAGAGCCGCCCCCAGCAAAAAAGCAACCTCCTCATTAATCCCCTCTCCATACCGCCCCCTGATTCCGTCTGTTCCGAAATATTTTTTCATAATCCTCCTTAAAACTTAATGTACATTGCATATGTAAATTTTGCTTAAAACAGAGTGGTTTAAATAATCGTGATATAGCTAATGAATATTTTTTGAGATAATCCGTATGGACAAGCAATGCCCATCCGCAGATGACCCACATTTCATTGTAGGGGCGAGCATTGCTCGCCCGCAACTAGCCTGCATTTATAGAAAGCTTTTATATCAAGACGGCTTATGCAAGCAACCAGTGGTCGCGCCTACAGTTTAATAGCATTGTCACGATTATTTAACACCTCCAAAACTAGCTATGTAAATTTTTATATAAAATATGATATATAAACTTTCACCCTACAGCGTATGAAATGAAGATATAATGTGTGAGTAAAGTTTTTTAAGTAAAAAAATAATGAGTTTCCCAAACACCACTTAGGTGGTGTAAAGTAATACTAGCTTGTTCTGATATCAATAAATAGGTTTATGACCTATGCCATTCACCATCTATCCTTATCAATCCAAACCACTCTATCCCCCACCCCGCCATTCCTTTCCATCTACCCCTTGAGCAACAAACCACTCAATCCCCCACCCAACCATAAAAGCGTTTAGGAGTGGGGGATTCCAAAGGGGGAGAGGGATTTCATGACCCTCTCCCCCTTTGGTGGCTTTTTTGAGATCCTTCCTCTCTCACTATCGTTCGTTCGTCAGGACGCTTCGCGCTTTTTTAACACTAAAAAAGAAGTTAAGAAAATCCCAGTAACCTCTCCCCCTCCGACGGCATATCATGGCATGAATACACTTGCAGCAAAAGAGGAGGCAAATATTATGTGCGGAATAATCGGTTACATAAGCAAAAGCAAAGCCGGCGATATCCTAATGAAAGGCCTAAAAAAACTCAATTATAGGGGCTATGATTCTAGCGGAATAGCGGTTTTGCACAATCAAAAAATCCACATAACCAAAACAGCAGGCAAAATAGAAAACCTTGAAAAAGCAATTTTGTCAGACAACAGCATTCAATCGGCAAGCATAGGAATAGGTCATACAAGATGGGCTACGCACGGAGAGGCAAATGAAATCAACGCTCATCCCCATTACTCTAAAAACAAAAAATTTGCTATAGTTCACAACGGAATAATAGACAACTATCAAGAGCTGAAAAAAAATCTGGAAGACAAAGGCTATCAGTTTATAAGCGACACCGACACAGAGGTAATCGCCCACCTTTTAGAATACCACTATAGAGGCGACCCCTTTGAAGCAATCCAAAAAACCACACAAAAGCTAAAAGGCTCTTATGCCGTAGCCTTGCTTTGCGATGACTGCCCCGATATGATTTTAGGGTTTAGAAAAAACAATCCGCTGCTTGTCGGTCTGACAAAAAGCTGCGGAGCTTTGGCGTCAGATATGTTTGCTATGCGTTTTTTAACCAAGGATTTTATTGAGCCTAATGAAAATGAAATAGCAATTGTCACAAAGGATGTGAGTGTAATTGTTGATTATAATCTAGAAAGAGTACCCAAAAAAATATTGACGGCTAATTTTGATGAAGCCGATATTGAGCTTGGTGAGTACGCTCATTATATGCTTAAAGAAATTTTTGACCAGCCTAAAGCAATAGAAAAAACCATAAAGCATCTAGAGCCGCAGCTAACAAAATTGTCGCTTTTAGACGACATACAGCGCATAAACATCATTGCTTGCGGCTCTTCATATAATGCAGGCTTTGCAGCAAAGCACTTCATAGAAAGCATAGCCAAAATTCCGGTAAATGTAGAAATGGCAAGCGAATACCGTTATGCTGCCACAATTAAAAGCTTGCCAAAAACAAAAGCTTTAACAATAGCCATAAGCCAAAGCGGAGAAACTGCCGACACTATCGGCGCAGTGCAAGAAGCCAAAAAAAATAGCAAAGTCTTATCAGTCGTAAATGTAGAGGGCAGTGCTATTACAAGACTTAGTGATGCCACACTTTTGACAAAGGCAGGACCTGAGATTGCCGTAGCCACCACAAAGGGCTATCTAACTCAAGCAGCTGCGCTTTTTATGCTGGGAATTGAATTGGAAAATCGCCTGATGATTCATAAAAGCGGACATCCAAAGCCGCCTGCATTCAATAATAAAGTAGCTCAGCTTAAAAAACTGCCCAACCAAATCCAAAGCCTATTGAAAAATTCTGACCATATACAAAAAATAGCCGCCCAATTCTCTAGTATAAGTCACGCATTTTTTCTAGGGCGGGGTATAGATTTCGGCATAGCTCAAGAGGGCGCACTAAAATTAAAAGAGCTCAGCTATATACATGCCCAGGCCTATCCCGCAGGAGAATTAAAGCACGGCACCATCGCCCTGATTGAAAAAGGCTCACTGGTTGTGGCAATCTCTACAAACAAAAAAACTGAGGACAAAATGCTGTCCTCAATCAAAGAAGTCAAAGCGCGCGGCGCCGTCGTACTTGCCCTCTCACCTTTTGATAAAATCCTTGACGCCGCCGACCACAAAATCAAGCTTGTAAACGGGCAAAATGCCCCGCTTCTTGCCGCCATTCATTGCCAGCTTTTATCATATTACATAGCCTTAGACAAAGGCTGCAACATAGACATGCCAAGAAATTTAGCCAAGTCTGTTACAGTAGAATAGCAGGCAACAATCGTTCTAACCATCATAATGCCCGCCGCATTGAATAATAATCAATGCATTATTATTCCAGCTTAGCAATTTTTTATTGCAAAACAGCGCATAGCCAAAAGCTATGTCATATCCTTATCTAAACGCCCAATACAAATCGCAGCCAATTCAGCTTCAGTTAGTCCGCTTTGCCGGATTGCTTTTTGTTTTAACTCCTCTAGCTGTGCAAGCTGCTCTTTTGTGGCTTTCTCAATATCAGTATTGAGTGTCATTTCATAATATTGGTTTAAATATGGTTTTTTTAGCTCTCATAGTACATATTGTAACTCTAAAAAATCCTGCTGTCAAACAAATAAGGGACTAAATAGTCCCTTATATTTTTTATTTTTTGCTCCATAATATAAATAGAATATTAATGGGGCGATATTATGACACTTAATAAAGCATTCGCTTTGAGGCTAACAGAGCTTTTAATAGAAAAAAATATGAGCAAGTACCGTTTAGAAAAATTAAGCGGTTTGTCGCACACTACATTAAGGCGTATTTTCAATGAGAACAACAGTGAGGTTAGATTATCCACTATCGCAAAAGTAGCCAGTATATTTGGTCTTTCGTTGAGTGAATTTTTTAGTTCTAATATTTTTGATCTTGCTAAGATTGAATATGAGTAGCTATTATATGGAATTTGGAAAAATATTAAAATACCTTAGAAATGACAAGGGATGGACTCAAAAAGAATTGGGACAAATGTTGCATGTAACAGATTCTGCTGTTAGAGAATGGGAAACTAGAGGCTGTGAACCAAGCTATACAACTCTATGTGAGCTTGCCAAAATTTTTGATGTTTCAGTAGGTCAGCTTTTGGGCGTTGAGGACCTTTATTAGAATAAAACATGTTATGTAAAAATTATCTGCTGAAAAAATTATCTGCCAGACTTGAAGAATTAAGAGCAGAAGATGATTTTTTATGTATTGTAGGGGCGGGCGTCCCCGACCGCCCTTTGCTGCCAGACTTGAAGAATTAAGAGCAGAAGATGAACTTTTTATGTCCTGTAGGGGCGGGCGTCCCCGACCGCCCTTTGCTGCCAGACTTGAAGAATTAAGAACAGAAGATGATTTTTTATGTATTGTAGGGGCGGGCGTCCCCGACCGCCCTTTGCTGCCAGACTTGAAGAATTAAGAACAGAAGATGATTTTTTATGTATTGTAGGGGCGGGCGTCCCCGACCGCCCTTTTGCTTGCTCAAAAACAACAACAACGACACCCTTGATGCCCCCCCCCATTCTGTTTTTGTATCATACTCTTTATACCCACAAAAAATTGATATGCCGCTGAACAAAATTTACCACAAAAAAATCATTGACACAGCATACAATATACAGTAAACTAAATTCATGCCATTATTATCATCCAAAAAACAAAAAACCGCCCTTACCCTAAGCGGAGGCGGCACCAGAGGCTTTGCCCATCTTGGCGCACTCGAGGCCTTTTTTGAAGCAGGAATAAAATTTGATTTGGTTACCGGCACAAGCGTAGGCTCTATTGTCGGGGCTTTTTATTGTGCAGGTCTGTCTATAGACACCATGCTTAAAGCGGCAAGCACCCTCCAGTCAAAGCAAATCCATCAAGGGCTAATCCCAAACGACCCCATGCGCATAGGCAGTCTTGTCAAAAGCTACCTTGGCAGCATGCGTTTTGAAGACTTAAAAACTCCTCTGCATGTGGTGGCAGTAGACCTAATAAGCTCTAAAGAAATAATCTTTGATAAGGGGCTGATATATGAAGCGGTGGCAGCATCCTGTGCTTTTCCGCTTCTTTATAGACCCTTGGTATTGGGCGGCATGCATTTGGCTGACGGCGGATTATTGAATAATATTCCTGCCGATGTTGCAAGGATGATGGGGGCAGACAAGGTCATCACAATAGACATAAACTCCGGACGGGCACACGGCACAAATTCCTTATCACTATTGAATGTGGCAAGAGCAAGCCTGCGCATAGCAATTTCAAACTCCTCTGAAAAGGGCTTGATAAATTCAGATATTATCATAGCGCCCGATTTAGCAAAATTTAGAGCAACCAAAAAGGACGGAAGTGAAGAGATGATTGAAATTGGATATAAAGCTGCAAAGGACAGAATGAAAGAAGTGCTTGAATTGATAGGCAAGCGATAGCCCATTAATAAAGGCCTTCACACATTAAACCCTATAAAACCAGCGCCATTATTCCATAAACAATTAAAGCGGCACCCGATATAATTGCCCCCGCACTTGGGGGCAATTTTCTTAGATATTTAGCCAAAAAGAATGTAATGCTTGAATAAACAAAGTGCATTAAGCCCACAAATACCGCTACCCAAAATGATATGACACCCAAAATCAAAATCACACCGACAGTGATAAACATTGCCTCTACACTCATAAACAATCCTGTCATGATAATGTTTTTTATATCGCCGTTTGATTGAGCAGGAATAGGGATGTTGTTATTCACAGCATTGACAGCATCAGACTCTATGATACTATCCCCTGTGTTATTATCTTGGTGGGTAGGGTCATTATTATTCACAGCATTGACTGCATGCTCCCTTTCAGCCTTCCTCTTTCCTTTATATACACCTATATAATGGTTTGCAATTACCCACGCGCCCAGCAATATAAAAAGCACACCTATAATAATATCAATTTCAAAATCAATCAAATCAAAAAATGCCCGTGCAATAAAAAACCCGGCAACACAGCATAAAAACAGAAACAAGTTTATAAACACAACCTGCCAAAATTTGACCTTCTTTTGTGAACCGAATGATACACCGATAAACAGCGCGTCAATGGACACTAATGCCGAACTAAAAAACATTACCCACATATTATTTAGCTTATGACGGGTGTATTTTTTTTGTTACAAATAAATCTCTTTCAATTTGTATTGAAATAAAAAAAACAAGTCATTCTACTTGTCCATAGCTGTAGATAATACTACTTTTGTATTGAAATAGAAACAACAAATCATTCCCCTCCCTTGGAGGCGTGCCGCGAAGCGGCGGGGTGGTTGACGGAGCTGCCTCACGAATGCTTGCTTATCATGGGGCGAGGTAGTTGACTGCTTGATGTATAGCCATATAAAGAAAACAACAAATCATTCCCCTCCCTTGGAGGGGTGCCCGAAGGGCGGGGTGGTTGGCTGCTCGCTTTTACAAAAATAATTCGCTTTTCAAATACTCCATTACACCCTCTAAATTCGTCTTCACATCAATGTCATATATCCTTATCACCCTAAGTCCCAATGAATTTAAATACTGCTCCCTTTTCAAATCATACTCTTCCTTTTCATCGTGACTGTCTCCATCAATTTCAACAACAATATGCTGCTGTCCGCAATAAAAATCCACAATATAATTCCCGATAATTTTTTGTCTATCAAAATCCAATCCGCCAAGCTGCTTTTTGTTAAGTTGCATCCATAACAAAGCTTCCGATAAGTTGCCGGCTTTTCTTAATTCTTTTGCTCTTTGCTTTAAGGCTGCATTGTACGGCAAGTCATAGTAGTTTTTAGTATTTCGCTTCATTTGACCACCCCGCCCTTCGGGCACCCCTCCAAAGGAGGGGAATTATTTTGTTGAATCTATTTGTTTTTATTTCTTATGCGGAAATTATTTTGTTGAAATCTCTTAATTCAATTAATTCAATAAGTCGGAATCTCTTTATAAATTCTATAATCTGTTTGTAACCAAATATCCCTATAAATTCCCCTCCCTTGGAGGGGTGCCCGAAGGGCGGGGTGGTTGAGGGTTGCCCCACGAATGCTTGCTTATCATGGGGCGAAGTAGTTGACTGCTTAATGTATAGCGATATAAAGAAAACAACAAATTATTCCCCTCCCTTGGAGGGGTGCCCGAAGGGCGGGGTGGTTTTTAAGTATGTTTTATTTGACTACTGCCATTTATAAATTCCCCTCCCTTGGAGGGGTGCCGCGAAGCGGCGGGGTGGTTGACGGTTTAATGTATCACGGTTTGTAATCTTTAATAATAATCCGCAAACTCCAAAAGATAATCAGCCGTAACCTCAAAAAAATCACACAATTTTTTTATCGTTTTAACATCCGGCTCATTAATCCCTCTTTCATATTGACCAATGGTTCTGCCGTCAAATCCAATTATTTCCCCTAGCTGAACTTGCGTTAATCCCTTCTCTAGTCGCAATTCCTTTATTCTTTTCATGAAAATATTATCCCTTAAATCAAGGTAAAATACTTAATACCGCTAATAAAGCTCCTCAACGCCTAAAAGCTGACCCACTGTAATATCAAAAATTTTGGCAATTTTACACACTACAGCCAAGCTAGGCTCACGACGACCCGATTCCCAACCCCAAATTGCAGTATCAGTTACATTAAGCATTATTGCTAATTCAATCTGCTTTAATCCTTTTTCATTACGCAAATCTTTTAATATTTTTGCAAATTCCATATATTATATTTTGTGTGAAAATGACATTAAAATGCTTGACACTCAGCAAATTGCTGATATATAATATATACTATGAAAATAAAAAAACCATATTTAACCCAATATTATGAAATGACATTAAAATTAAATTTTGACGGAGAAGAAGAGGGTGTAAACCTAGCTACAAGCAAAGAGTATGCAAAGCTGGAAGCCCTAAAACAAAAAGCCATTCAACAAAGCGGTTTAACCGATGCTGAAGTGGCTTTTATTTGCATTAACCGATTACAACAGACAATCTAAATTAATGATGCAAAGCATTTAGTTTGTAGAAACAGACTCCATACTGCATCTTATATCACACATTTTATCATTCTTATTTTTACTTTAATTTTATCCCAACCTCAACAAGCTGCTTATCCTCCACCGCATTAGGCGCACCCATCAACAAATCCTGCGCACTTTTATTCATAGGAAAAGCAATGACCTCTCTAATATTGGGTTCATCAGCCAGCAGCATTACCATCCTATCCAAGCCCGGCGCAATGCCCGCATGAGGCGGAGCACCAAACTTAAACGCATTAAATAATGCGCTAAACTTTTCTTCAATAACCTCCTGTCCATACCCTGCAATCTTGAAAGCTTTGACCATTGTTTCAGGACAATAGTTTCTAACTGCCCCGCTTGACAGCTCAATACCGTTGCACACCAAATCATATTGATACGCCAAAATATCAAGTGGTTTTTTCTTATCCAAAACAGCCTTGCCGCCTTGAGGCATAGAGAAAGGATTGTGCGAAAAAGCCACCTTGCCCTCATCGTCCAGTTCATACATAGGATAATCCACTACCCAGCAAAAATTAAAAGCATCCTTATCTAAAATGTTCAATTTTTCACCCAATAAACTGCGTACAAACCCAGCCTGCTTTAGACATAATTCCTCTTTCTCATGTGCCACAAAGACTATAAAGGAATTCGGCTTTAGCTCTAGTTTTTTAATCACCCTATCTTTGATATTAAAAAACTTTGCAATTCCACCCACAAACTCCATTTCTCCGTCCATTCTCACCCAATAAATACCATCAATTTCATTATTTTTTGCCGTTTCACAAATATCTTTTTCGATAAAACTCCTAGGTTTATCAAAATCAACCACTATGGCTTTAACAAACTTTCCGATAAACATAGGAACTATACTTCCTAATAAACCCCCCGCAAATAATTTTGTAGCATCCGTTATTCTTAATGGATTTCTAAAATCCGGCTTGTCCGACCCAAATTCATTAAGGCAATCCTTATAGGCAATCCTTCTAAAGGGCGGTTTGTCCACTTGTTTTGTAGTGAATTCCTCAAACAACTGAGGAATCACACTTTCAATCAAAGCAAAAACATCCTCTTGGCTTGCAAAGGCCATCTCTAAATCCAACTGATAAAACTCACCGGGAGAGCGGTCAGCACGAGCATCCTCATCCCTAAAGCACGGGGCAATTTGAAAATACTTGTCAAATCCACCTGCCATCAAAAGCTGCTTAAATTGTTGAGGGGCTTGCGGCAAAGCATAAAACTGCCCGTGATGAAGTCTTGACGGAACAATAAAATCGCGCGCCCCTTCCGGTGATGAACTGGTCAAAATAGGAGTAGTTATTTCTAAAAAGCCTTTGTCAATCATACGCCGCCTTAGACTTGCAACAATGTTGCTCCTTAGCACCAGCTTGTCCTTAACCTCAGGATTTCGCATATCCAAAAAGCGATATTTTAGTCTGGCATCCTCTCGCATGCCGGTCGACAAATGCACCTCAAAAGGAAGATTTTCAGTGCAAGCACCCAATACCTCAATTTTGGTCGGCTCAATTTCAATTAGACCGGTAGGAATTTGCGGATTAGGCGAAGACCGCTCTATCACCTTTCCTGTTATGGACAGGGTGCTTTCTCTGCTTATTGCCCGCACCTGCTCTTTTTGCTTTTCATCAGATACAAGTACCTGCGTTATGCCATAAAAATCTCTAAGTACAAAAAAGATTACATGACCTAAATCCCTCACACTATGCAAAAAGCCGCAAAGTGTCACCTTTTTGCCTTTATCATCAATTGTCAACTCACCGCACGAATGAGTCCTCAAAGTAGTTTTGTTATTCATAGCCCCATCATACACCAAAAAAGCCGCACTGTCAAATCAATGCGGCTCTATTTTTATACAAAATATCTGTGCTTAAAGCAAATTATTTCCCCGCTTATTAATTCCTATCCGCCATCATCGCATTCTCAAGCGCCTCAATATTTGCCCTGTTTGAAAACCACCTGCTTCCGTCCTCCTCTCTCCAAAACTGAAGCCTTACTGTGCGCTCAACCTCTATAGGATCAGCCAGTCTGTTTAAATACACAAACGAAAAAGTAGCTGTCCCTGATACAGTAGTGGCAGCGGCAGGTATGGCAGGCAAGCCCGTCAGGCTGACAAACCTAAGCGACCTAAACTCGTCTTGTCGTCTTTGAAAATTCCTGTTGGCAATGTCATCATTTGGGTCAGGAGCAGTGTGCCGATCTTCCCATTCACTCAAAAATTCCTCTAGTTCTTCATCCTCAAGACCAAGAACAGCAGCGATGCGGTCAGAGTTTTGACTGGACATGGCATTTATGAAGTTGCGGGCAGCTCTTTCAGGATTGCTTGCCCCACCCCTGCAAGCAGAAAAAACCACTGCACTTAAAAAAAGTGCAGATACAATAAGGCTTATACTAAAAATTTTGAAAACTCTTTTCATATTCGCAATTATACCCGTTAAAAATATAACTGTCAACAAAAAACAACCTTAGCTAAGAATTTTTTTACAAAGAATTTTCTATGACATAATACAAAAAAAGCCTTAAACAAAAAACCCCTTGCAATAGGTTTTGCAAGAGGAAATTTGGAGCGGGTGATGGGAGTCGAACCCACGCGGCCAGCTTGGAAGGCTGGAATTCTACCACTGAACTACACCCGCATATTGTCAATATATCCAGACAACTTTTGCATTATACTTTATTTTTTTTGCCTTGTCAAACGATTTATGCTATTTTTTTTAATTATGTTTTTTCTTGAGGATATTTTATAGTCAATCAGTTTATAGATAAAAATAAATTGCGATAGTTTTTTTAATAAAAATCCTGTTTGCTGATTGACCATCTTATTAAAGCTGTATGAAGCTTGATTAAAGCCCCGCCCCCCATAATCTACCAGCCAAATACAAGTATAAACTCATCCCTTTATTCCGATAATAATCGTATAGCAACAAGACAAAATGTTAGCTATTAAAACAAGGAGTAAAAAAATGGCAAATACAACAAAAACAGGTACAAAAAAGACTGGCGGAACGGGTACTAAAAAAACAACAACTACCCAAAAAAGAACCGGTCAACCCACAACAAACAAAACAGGGACTACTACTAAACCAGGAACCTCACCAAAGCGCACAGCTTCCCCTACTACAAAGCAAAAAACCACTACAACAACAAACAGACAAAAAACTACTACGCCCACAAACCACACAACCCAGCCTAAGCCCAGACCGGCACCCACAAGCAAAAAAACAGGCACCACCACCAACAAGACAAAAACAGGCACAGGAACCGGCAGAACAGGAACGGGTACAGGCAAAGGAACAAAGGGCTGCTGCAACAAGATAAAATGATTAAGCAATAATTGTTGCGTATCAACAACAATTTAAAAAACAATCTCTCTTTAATTCTATACAAAAAACTAGGCATGGCAATTTATCGCCCTCGCCTAGTTTTTTGTTGCTATTCACTGCCGCTGCCCCAAAAAATACTTGCACACACCTCAGCTTTCGTGTTATACTATTTAAAATACAATTCGCAGGAGAAACAAAACCATGAAAAAAGTTAATATCATTCTTAACGATGACAGGTGTATACGCCTAAACATTGACACCCAAACTGCTCCGGTCAGCGCTGAAAATTTTATCAATTTGTGTCAAAACGGCTTTTATGAAGGGCTCATTTTTCACCGTGTTATTGATAAATTTATGATTCAAGGCGGCGGATTTTCTATTGAAAATAATGAGCTTAAGCAAAAGGATGGTGTGAAAAATATTATAGGCGAATTTAGTGAAAACGGACTTGAAAACAACATTAAGCACGAGGCCGGCGTGATTTCAATGGCTAGAACAAATGTGAAAAACAGTGCAACAAGCCAATTTTTTATTTGTGTGGCTGATTGTGCCTTTTTGGATGGAAAATATGCAGGCTTTGGCAAAGTAGCGGACGAAGAGAGCTTGAAGGTGGCAATTGATATCAGCAAGGTCAAAACGGGGCATTGGATGAATTATGATGATGTACCGAAAGAACCTATTGTGATTAAGAGATGCATAGTTGAAGAATAGCTTATAATTTTAAAGGCAGCAGCCGACGGCAGCTAAAATTCTTATAAATTTTCTATCAAAAAACAAAAGAATAGTTGTCAAATGCTTAATTTTACAAAAAATCGTTTGACAGGTACTTTTAATTATAGTAAAATAATTAGTCGTGTGTAAATTTATGCACGACTTTTAACATTAAATTAAGGAGGTAACAGTAACCATGCCCACTATCAACCAGTTAATCAGAAGCGGCAGAAAACAAATCGTTTATAAATCAAACAGCCCGCTTTTAGAAAACAACCCGCAAAAACGCGGAGTTTGCCTATCTGTCACAACTACGACACCTAAAAAACCAAACTCTGCACTTAGAAAAATCGCTAGAGTAAGACTAGTGAACAAAATGGAAGGAACAGTTTATATTCCGGGAATCGGACACAATTTGCAAGAACACAGTGTCGTGCTAATTCGTGGCGGCAGAGTGAAGGATTTACCGGGTGTAAGATATCATATCATACGCGGAACACTTGACACTGCAGGCGTTGCAAAAAGAAAGCAAGCCAGATCTAAATACGGCGCAAAACGCGCAAAATAATTATGAATAAAGAATTCAGAATTAGCGACGGGCTTTAATCCAATAAATTAAGCCGCAATAATTCTGAATTAAAAGGAGAAAAAAATGCCAAGACGCAGTGGGGTTCCAAAGCGGGATGTTTTGCCCGACCCTATATATAATTCAAAGGTCATAACAAAATTGGTCAACCAAGTTATGCAAGACGGCAAAAAAGGAATAGCACAAGGAATTGTGTATGATGCCTTTGCCCTAATGAAAGACAAATTATCACTAGAGCCGATTGATATATTCAATCAAGCTCTTAAAAATGCAATGCCTGTTTTAGAGGTTAAAGCCAGAAGAGTAGGCGGAGCAACATATCAGGTTCCTATGGAAATCAGAGGAGTCAGAAGGCAGACACTTGCCATAAGATGGCTAGTAGGCTTTGCAAGAAAACGCCCTGAAAAAACCATGAAAGAAAAGCTTGCAGGTGAATTGATGGACGCATACAACAACAGCGGTGCAGCCATCAAAAGAAAAGAAGAAATGCACAGAATGGCAGAGGCTAACAAGGCTTTTGCGCATTATAGATGGTAAAAATGATAAATGATAAATGATAAATGATAAATGGATGAGGACTGGTGATAGGACAGTTTGGAATTTTTATAAGTTTAAGAAACAAACTAATTGCCGAATACAGAAAAATCTAATTAACTAATCATGCTATTCACACCCTACATTCATTTATCATTCATCATTTATCATTTATCATTAAATACCTCCAAAGTAACTACAAGGAGATAATCAAACTAAAATGCCAAGACAAGTACCATTAGAATTATACAGAAACATAGGTATAATGGCGCACATTGATGCGGGCAAAACAACAACTACTGAAAGAATTTTATTCTATTCAGGCAAAACACATAAAATAGGCGAGGTTCATGAGGGCGGAGCAACCATGGACTGGATGGAGCAAGAGCAAGAAAGAGGTATCACAATCACTTCTGCTGCTACGACTACTCAATGGAGATTGGACCGCTCTGACAACTCTAAAGAGCCTTATAAAAGAATCAACATTATTGACACCCCCGGCCATGTGGACTTTACTGTAGAAGTAGAGCGTTCACTAAAGGTATTGGACGGAGCGGTGGCAGTTTTTTGTGCCAGAGGCGGAGTTCAGCCTCAATCAGAAACAGTTTGGCGCCAAGGCAACAAGCATAAGGTCCCAAGAATGGCTTATGTCAACAAAATGGACCGAGACGGCGCTGACTTTTTTAATTGCATGCAAATGATGCGTGACAGACTTGGCGCAAACCCTGTTGCTATTCAGCTGCCTATCGGAAAAGAAGCCGGCTTTAAAGGGATAGTTGACCTTGTGCTAATGAACGGCGTTATCTATAATGATGATGTCGGCAAAGACATGACTATCATTGATATTCCGGCTGACATGAAAGCAGAGGCTGAAGAATATAGAGCTAAACTATTAGAAGCCGTTGCAGAGGCTGACGATGCTTTGATGGAACGCTATTTTGAAACTATGGGAGCGGATTTCACTATTGGTGAAATTAAAGCCGCTATCAGAAAATTGACCATCAGCATGGCTATCAACCCTGTTATGTGCGGCTCATCCTTCAAAAACAAGGGCGTTCAAAAATTACTTGACAATATCATTGATTATATGCCAAGCCCGCTAGACATTGATGCCATGAAAGGTACTGATGTATCCGGTGAAAAAGAGCTTATAAGAAAAGCGGACGACAATGAGCCGTTTTCTGGCTTAGCTTTTAAGGTAATGACCGACCCGCATGTGGGCAAAATCACTTTCTTTAGATGCTATAGCGGCAAGATGGAAGAGGGCGCTCATGTATTAAACTCTACTAAAGGAAAAAAAGAAAGAGTTTCGGGTATATTAGTGATGCACGCAAATGACAGAAAAGCCACCGGCGAGGTTAGGGCTGGCGACATCGTTGCATTCAAAGGACTAAAAGACACGACTACCGGTGATACATTGTGTGATGAAAAGCATCCTGTTATATTAGAGAGCATGGACTTCCCTGAGCCGGTTATCAGCGTTGCCGTTGAGCCAAAAACAAAGCAAGACCAAGAGAAGATGGGTATTGCTTTAGGCAAGCTTGCAGAAGAGGATCCTACCTTCAAAAGATATTCTAATGAAGAAACAGGTCAAACTATTATTGCAGGCATGGGCGAACTGCATCTTGAGATTATCGTAGACAGGATGAAAAGAGAGTTTAAGGTGGATGTTAATGTAGGAAGACCGCAAGTAAGCTATCGTGAAACTATCAAAGCGGCGGTTGAGGCTGAAGGTAAATGGATCAAACAATCAGGCGGAAAAGGACAATACGGGCACTGTAAAATCAGGATGGAGCCTCTTGAAGCCGGCAGCGGATATGTGTTTGAGGACAAAACTGTGGGCGGCTCT
>Ga0131853_10003764_pt1 | contig 27278 bp, 24 predicted proteins | sample TergutLab28metaG_FD_92764 | JGI IMG/M metagenome (GOLD analysis project Ga0131853, IMG submission 92764) | Labiotermes labralis P1 segment gut microbial communities from Petit-Saut dam, French Guiana - Lab288 P1 (version 2) (version 2) | ecosystem: Host-associated > Arthropoda: Insects >...
AAAATGAACTCCTGATGATGAGCTTCCCGAAAGCTCGAAACATGTAGAGAATGAATGACGACTACCCCTGAAAATAAAGGATAGTCCACAAGTGTCATCGTGTTGGTTATTTTTTTAAACAATCCTGAATTTATCATGGTTTTCCTCAGTCCCCACAGCTCTGCAACTTATGCAAAAGCTACTATTTCTACATAACTTCCAATTCATAATTCACTAATCTTTCTACTCTTTCATGATGCACAGCCTTATTTATTTTCTGTGGCACAACAGCCCATATCAGACCTAAGCTGCCTCTTTGTTGAGGTTTCTAGATCACACACAATTAGACACACATGCCAGGTTCAAAACTACTCTGAAAGAGTAATAAGCTCATCACAGAGGCCACTGCCTACACAACGCACAACAAACACAAAACACGAACAACCATGCTTTCAGCACAATTTAAACCCACGATCCCATCAACCGAGCAACTACAGACCTACGCCTTAGAACACATGGACCCCGGGATTGGCTCACAGCCTGAGTTACTGACAGCAAATACACAAATAATTAAATAAATAGGTAAATAAATAATGGGTAAATAAACAGTTAAATAAATAGTAAACAAAATACTACTGTCACTAACATTGTAGTCACATTTCTCGTATAAGACATTTTCTTATACCAATACAATATTCTTTTTGAAACAAAATTTCATTTATAACGATTGGAAAGATGTTTTTAATATAAGAAGATTACAGGGGTACACTGAGGTATAGGATGCATAAAAAGAGTGTTTGTACAGCTAGGCATAATATCTGCAAAGACAAAGAAAAAGAGTTGCTATTAATGGATGTAGCATTCTGCACAATTTGATTCAACCAGTAAATAACTGATTTGATACCAAATTCTGGTAGTCCAAGTACTTTACTTAATTCTTATTACTAATTAATCTTGCAAGGCAACATGCAATCAAACACTCTCTTTCCTTCAGAATACCCCAAAACTGCATGAATTATCAACAAAGTAAGCAATTTTCACAAAGAAAACAGCTCTGGTAATGTTATCAAGTCAGAATAATGATCACCATAATCAGTCACCACTGTCATCATCATCATCACCATCAACACCAACAGTAACAGTGCCACCACCGTCGTCGTCACTGTCATCGTCACCAACAACTACACAGTTCACACTGCAGTGGCTCCAAATGTAATTATTAGGAATTTTAACAACTGAAGTTACATAAATAATTTCTTACAGAACATTTAAATAAATGTTTATATTTTATGCAACAATAAAAGTAAAACAAGATTTAACATTCTGACAACACAGGACAAGTCAGTTTTGATGCAGAATATTCATCCAACAACACTTACTTTTCTTGCAAGAGTGATGAATTTAAATCTCTGCTCATCTGCATCCTTTACCACCAAAATATCTTCAACACCAAGTGAGAAACCATGTCTCTGAAGAAATGCAGTGAATAATTTGGAAAATGCTGTAAGCAGTATGCTTGAACATGTCCCTCCATACAACTGCGGAAAAAAAAAATTATGTTATAAAAATATTTAAAATTTTCCACATCTTTTTTGATTCTGTACCTATGATCTGCCAGTACAATAAGTACAGTAAAACCTCATTAATTTGAAGTCCTCAAGACTAAACAATCAGGCTTCAAACTACAAGATTTTTTCCAAAGCAGATTTACATCCCATAACTCTCATGTGGTTACCTGAAGTTCTGAAGTTCATAGCAAGCTCAATTTTTTTGTGTTTAATTGAGTAATTAAAAGATCTCAAGCTTGTATTTATTGTTTACACACCTACTACACAATTTAGTACAATTTACATAAAAATGCAAGCCACCAAACAATAACTCATATTTGTCACACTGATCTTAGTGGACTAATGAAGAATAGAGCTGTCACCATTCTTGCAACACAGTGGCAATGTTCAGACCAGTGTCAGTACCCCAGTGGAGTTAATCCACTTCACACAAAGTATGATTCAGAAAAATGTTGCTACATGTATAAAATACACAACAGTGCATTTAAAGATTATAGGTTGGTGTCAGGTGCAGTTCAGTTCAGACAATATCTCATTGCTGTTTCACAAAATATGAATGGTACAGAAAAATTCCCACTACATGCATAGTTCACACAATGGTTTCTTAATGTCACAGAAAGGTTATGAACAGTTGGTACCAACTGGCTGACACTGAGAAACACATTGAAGTCACAAGAACAAATGTAACCTTGAAATTCCTCTCTGTTGTTTCACAGCGGTACACAACACACACAATTCTTGGTAGCTTGTCCTCTGCACAGTCCATGACAGGACACACTGGACTCAATTCTCCATCACAATCATCACTGGGATAACTAAAATTCAAATAGGTGTACATTTAGCATGCTTTCACCTACATGTGTTCCAACTGCCTCTGTGAAGGTCACAAAGGAGTGAAGAGTAACCTGGCAGAACTACTGACATTGGTCAGAGTCTCCACTCCATGCTGTAAGAATTACAACTACACTATTCAGCACTGGTGCAGGAATGCCGACACAAACTACTGTACAGACAATACATATATAACACTTCGACTATTTTTAGCAATCAAAAGGCTGTAATATAGCTTTGAAGTACAAATTAACTGTATTTCAAATTCACCAATTTAAAATGTACACAACACCAATGCTGACAGCTTGGCAGTGTCACGTGCTTCAAACTATATGGTATTTTGAGCTAACAATTTCAAACTTTGAAGTAACTATCACAGACACATTCACATCTTAGCCATTTATCCACAGCTTTATTTCCACATTTTCATGGACAAGTTATGTCATTATTTTATCATAACTTAAAAATAACTCAGTTGTAAAGAAAATCCAAGATTAAAGAAATAAATGGATATAAAAGTTTGGCAAATGGACAGGGACAGACTGCAACACTTAATTATGAAATATCAACCATGTGGGAAACGAAGTCAAGAGTGACACCCCAAAAGACTCCTCGACTGTTAATTGGACTATATGACAATGAAGTTACCTCATTCACGCAATGCACCAATCCATAAGGTGTAGCACCATAATGTGATTTATCCAGAACACCGCATAACAACTCTCCATCCCGAATAATTACTTCTGCTTCTGACATTGTGTTTGAATCGTCAAATGGAGTTCCACCTGCCTTCCACCCACAAGGTTCTTCAACAATCCATGCCTAGAATGAAATAACATAATGTACAAGGAAGGCAAAACAGAAAAAAACAAATAACCTTATTTTCACTATCCAGAACCACTGGGGTTATTTGCAAAACAGTGGTTCAAGAATAACATTTTGTCACAACCCAGAAAACAGTATTGTTAGTTACCACTGTCAGACCTTCAAATCTCACAATAATAATGGTGGTGACATTGACAATGATGTGAATAATTCTGTATACCTTGTCTGCAATTTTTGCAGTTGAGCAAAGATTAACTGGATACTGTCCTTCAGGTACAATGTTGATAAGTACTGTTGAAATTATTTGCTTCCCTGACCAACATGTAACTGGCTTCTGAATAGCTGGTGGCAAAAGCTTTATTTTGTCCACTTTGTCACTCAATGCCTGGTACACAAGCTGCTGATACTCATCTCTGTAACAACATTATAAAACTGTTCATATTTTTTAGAACAGCCATACCCATTTCCCTCAGACCTACTATCATGTTACCTTTCAATCCCCCAAATTAACATCTATGGACCAGGAAAAAAAATTATGGTGTGTGTGTGTGTGTGTGTGTGTGTGTGTGGGTGCGTGCGTTGGTGTGTGTGTGTGTGTGTGTGTGTGTGCACATAGGCAGGTGCTGAAAACCTTCCTACCTTCTTCAACAAACAAGAGAAACATAAAGTCAAAACATCTTGAAACTGAATAGATCCCAACAAATACTACACTAATGGTGTACTAATGTATTACAGTATTTATATACAAAGTCTGCACATCAGCAAAAGTGTGAGACTTAGACACAAATGCATGCTGAACATTAGGTATCACCTTGCAAAAAAGCTTCCTCGAAGTGAAAGCTGTACTCCTGCTACAATATGGTCTTGAATTAAACCACTCAGTGGTGTACCATCTTTTGGCACTAAATATTGGTTCTTGACATTCACTGCAAAGAAAAACATGCAATTAAAGATTTCATCGTTCATCATCTGGCTAGTGCATGTGATTATATATGTAAAATTAACTCAATGTTGTGGACACAGAACAAACCCACAAACAACAGGCAACACATGTGTAATGCACTGCTGGATATGTCTTGTTCATACACAGTGCAACATAAATGTTCATCAGCAATTCCATATTTTCCTGGAAGTTCGCTTAATAAGTCATTTGCCAGTAAATTTTAATGTCAGATAAAAACATTTTGAGCAAAATTCCAAAAGTTTTCTGAGAATTAATTCAATTTTTAAAATATCAGGTAAAAAAGAAGTATTACTACTACAGAGGGTCAATTTAGAAGACTAAAAACTAATATTTATTTTCAATACTTAAAAGGATGCTCCATGTACAGCAACAAAGTACATGATCTATGAACTACTAGTACTTGTGCCACAAGTCTATGACATCTGCAGCTGTGTATGATGGCTCTTCAGAAAACATGCTCAACCTGTCAAGCCTGTTAATCTGCAAACCACAGATGTTTAATGTTTCAGTGAAGAATTAATAATGTAAATCAGGTGAACAGTCACTCCATTACAGCAAAAAATATTAATATAAATGTGCAGAACTGTGATACCAAATGGTCTGTTAGGTGGTTAGTATGTAACCCACATCAGTGTAAAACTCCAGTACCATTTTTTTTTAATGTTTTGTTGACCATGCATCTTGATATAGTTGTGCAAAGAAAAACCAACTTGATGCATAACTTATTCTTAGTGTATTTCGTCAACCTCTCCATGTTTCAGGCGTATCTAGGCCCATCATCAGGAAGTACAACCATATGTATACAACAATTGGTACTTGTGAGTTGTTTGACCATACACCTTCCTCATGAAATAATGTGAAACGCCAACGTGATGCAACAAGGTAATTTAATGATGTATTCTTAGCTTGGCATGTTTCGGGTACATACGCCCATCATCAGGAGCATTAGATATTGAGTTGCAGCACATGGTTTTCTACACTGAGTTTTTGGATGGGTGGTGGTCTTGAGAGCTGCTGTGTAGGTCATGTGTACGGTGGGGATGGTGCCATGTACTTGTTGCATCAAGTTGGCATTTCACATTATTTCAATTGGTACTTATTATTCTTTTTAGATGACTGTCTGTTGTCCTGGTTGGATTGAAACTGGTTTCAATCCATCATCAGGAGATACAACCATACGTATACAACAACTGGTACTTATTATTCGTTTTAATCATCTAAAAAGAAAAATAAGTACTAATTGTTGTATACATATGGTTGTACCTCCTGATGATGGGCCTAGATACGCCCGAAACATGTACAGGTTGACAATTATACTAAGAATAAGTTGTGCATCAAGTTGGTTTTTCTTTACACGTCCAGTACCATAGCATGCTTGAGTGAATATGACAAGAGAGGACACAGAACAAAGGTGGGTTGACACTAGTCACAAAGACAGAAAGCGTGAAATCCTAATTAATGTTATCCTATATTCAACAACATTCTTTCTGGTCTGACCTGAAACCCGACATAAACAATGTATCCTTCGGATATCTGGAAGAAACATCCTGTTCTTATGAAGATACAGGATGTAAGGGGGTGAAGGCCATCAACTGTTTTCCCAAATTATGTAAATTTAAACTTAATAAATATGCCACATCTAGTATAAGAAATTTTTGACCTTCTGGAACTCGGACAATGATTTGGTGTGAACAAGATCGAAAGAACTACTGATATTCACATAACCCTCCGTGCCAGAAAGTGAGACCATGACAATAATCCATGGCAAGTGATGGTAATCAGCACTATTCAAAGTCATGCCACTTGTGGAATCATACATAATTTGATACTCAGTTCAGGTAGTTCAAGTGTTTACTTAGCACATCACTGTAAACATTTTTTTAGAAAATCTCTTTAACTAGAGATGTAAGATTAATCCTGCATCACAACTACACTGAGTAATTTTACATGGAGATGAAAAGTTTCTTAATGTAATTAGCTGTAACCTTCATGTAGTGAAACCTTCAGTTTAGTGACAAAAAAACCAATCTCCAAGAGACTCAGTACACATGGATTCCAATGCATGTTTCAGTCCCACAGCGGACAAATAATTTTAAATGAACCCATACCAATCCCTGTAACTTCCAAGACACTGAGATATTTTAAAAATTTTCAAGGACAAATGTCAACTTCTTTGTAAAAACATGCCTGATAAATGGTACCAGAAGACACAAATAATCCTGCTGTTCATTCACAAATACTTAAAAACCAGCCAAATTCACACTGGGAAGACACCACTGCTGAACAAATTGAAGTATACACTGTATTTTGATATATGTCAAAACAGATGACCTAATAGCAGCAGCAGGGTTACTGTTATGGAGAAAGTCACATAGCTGTAGACATCATGGAGAAAATCACATAGCTGTAGACATCAAAGGGAATAAAAAAGTATGAATATTTGATGAAGCATCACGCAATACTCATTTTTAAATTAAATGACACTACCTAAACGTGAGTCATGAATATCCTACACAACACCAGGCACACACCATTTGCAGGGTAGATATCCACATGCCCCATGTGGTTGGAGGATGTAACAGGCATACCAGCCAGTAAGCCTAGGTGTGTTTCCTGCCAACAGCAGTGACAAATATGAAGCACTGGTAAAACAAACATTAGTGACAGCAAACCAGTTACTTAAAAAAAGGGGGGGGGGATGGGAAGGAACTCTGCTTCACTGTCACTCTATGACATAAGTGGCCTAGCATCAAACCTGTGCCCCATTTGTTACAAGCCAGTACCTAACTGCCTCTTGCACAATCAAGAACAGATATACCAAAGCATTATGGGAAATGGTATAAAAATGTTGACATACAAAGATTATATGCTTCACTGCGAGCCACTTCATTCTGAGGAAAATGAGCATTCATTTCATCACCATCAAAATCAGCATTGTAAGCTTTGCAGTTGGCATAGTGTAGTCGCAAGGTCTTCTCTCTTTTAAGGATGCGTGCAATATGTGCCATAATGCTGGGCCGATGAAGAGTGGGCTGTCTGTTCAGAAGCAACACATCTCCATCGCAAAGATGTCTGTGTACCTGGAAAAATATCAACCACCATACATTTCTACAGTCATAAAATTAACTTCCATAAACAAATCATAAATTCTTTCAGTTTAACATTATGAAACATAAAGATACAAAAAAGTCAGATTAGAACTGATACATAGAACTTGCATAGAGAAGGTTTAAGTCATAAGCGTTTCCCAACCTTTTTTTTTTACAGCAAAACCCACAGACTAATTTTTTATGTCCTGAGAAACTTCTCCATTTTTACAGAGGAAAACAAAAGAAAGAAATAGTTGGTAGTGCACACATATCACTCCAGCACTGCCACTTGCTGCACAAACATTTCCACTATATTTTTGTGCCATGTTTGAAATTGGTCACAGTATTTCAACATTTTTATTTATTCCATAACTTCTGGCACAACCTCTGATGATGTTCTGAAGAACCGTGGTTGGGAAACACTGGTCTAAGGTATAAAATTACCCCGAGGTTTTTTTATAACCATCCTCAGTCATACAAAGCAACACAAAAGTAAATTTGGAACAGTGATGGCAGCAATCAGAACTACATAAGGATGATTAATGAACATTTAGCAACAAAAATTGAAAATTAAAAACTTCCAAGTTTCCCAGTACATATTACAAATACTTTCACTCATACATGCACACACACACACACCCAGACATCAGCATAATTAAAATTTTACATCTATCAGTTTCTGAGAACAATATCAGATCTTCTTCCACTTGAATTGTAGAGTACAATGTAAAATATTCTGACACAAAGAAATAAACTTTGTTTAGACAAAAGTTTCAGAAATTTACAAATGACAGAAGAAGGAGCACAAAATGAAAATACCAAAGGAGACACCAGTCACCAAGAAACATGTTTTGAATAGATATTATAGTAAGACACAAACTTGTGGACACTTCAGAAATGATATTAAAAGGCAAAGGTAAGGTGTTCCTGTTACAGGCCTGGTGTGGCCCAGAGTTTGGGTAGAGGTACAGCTCTACTCTTCCATGACTGCGGCACTAAAAGGGGACGAGTGGTCAGCACGCCCCGGCTGCACTTTAACCCCGGAAAAGACCCAGTACCCATTTTACAAGACGCTGGGTGGGCCCCAGGGCCAGTCTGGACAGGCGGAAAATCTCGTCCCTACCAGGATTCGATCCCAGACCATCCAGCCTGTGGTAAGTCGCTATACCGACTGAGCTGCCCTTGGAAATTATATAGGCCTACATAAATAATTAAACAAATAAATGAATATTCACAGGACTCTAATGAGAAACATGTGAGTGAAGTCAATCCACCTTTTGACATGTAATTCTAACAGTACACCATAACAGAACACCACCAACACAACAAGACAGCACACAACAGAGGCATACAATGGACAGTTTTAATGCATTTTAGTTTTACAAGTAACAACTGCACCTTGTGTTTTATTAGATATCTGTTCACACAGACAACACCATGGGGTAGCAAAATTGCTGTTCAACAGATCAAACATATCGCATGGAAAGTGAATTTGTCGGAGAAATAGTGTTAGGCAGAAAATACATAACACCTACCAATAAACTTCAAATATATGAATCAAATGAAAATAAACTAATAACACATACTACTTTCCTTCCTTTTATTCCATCAGACGTGTCTCCAGGAGTCAAGAGACGTTTCGCAACACTTTCTCGTTGAGTCCAATCAGTGGCAGATACCTTGGTTCTGGTACCATCTTCATTTTCAACCAATACAGCTCTGAAATTATATAAGGCAGATGACACAATTTTCTGTTTTGACTGGAAAATTGTGACACCTTAAGAAGCATAAAACCTTCATCTGCAGGGTCAATCAGTCCACAACTGCTTGACCCTGAAAATGAAGGCACTAGACTATTTTAAACTGCAATTATTTATAGTAAAACCTTGCTAATTCAAAATGCTTGGGGCCAAATAATCATGATTCAAATTATGTGATTTCAAATAACCCGAGGTTCCAAAATGTGCTCACATGGTAAGACATTATTTAAAAAATCATGAAGAAACATTGTAATCTATGATTCTTTTATATAGGAGCATAATTAGAAACTCATTTTTTGTTTTTTACACACCTACAATGTATTATACTCACAGTATGATATACACCCATGAACTAAGCCTGCAAAAAAATCTTAGCATTTGTCCAACTTAGATCTCCGTTTCTTTTTTCTTAAAATAGGATCAACCAATCTTTGTTTCAGAGGCTCTACTGCTTATCATCAATGGACCAGTGTTACTATACTCATCCGTGGTGAGTCACCAATATGCTTACCTGCTGTCTTCAAAACACCTGCACTATGTTGGCACATCCCACAATGCATGTTCTATGCTGCCACTTCACTTTTAACAGTACTTTTCATGCAGTGAGTACTACCTTTCACCTACCACCATATTAAGAACAGTCTTCACCTCCTCCAAGTATCAAATGGTGACCTTCAAAAGGGCCAATTTTCACACCCGTAAAAATGGCTGATTACTTTGGAGGTGTTACATTACATTAGGTTAGGTTTTGTTGGGTGCATCTTTAATTTTTTTCAGCTTCTCCAATGACATATTGTTTTCCAGCTACTGTCTTGCCGGTGATTTTCATTTTCTTTTCACCCATACTTTCCAATTCGCATGCAACAAAAAATTCAAAATACAATATGGGACAGAAGTTGCAGCACTTTTCAATGTACAAAAGACATGCTTTCTTCACCTTGACATCCAGAACAGCCCACATAATGACTCGGCATCCATGACGCTTGTCTCATGCCAGTTTTGTACTCAACAGCAAACCCACTCAAGGAACACTGCATTCTTCAAGAGGTACACACAGTATGTACAAGCCGCAATTATTGTATATGTAGCACGAGTTTACACTAAAATAATTTTAATAATCCAAATTTTGGTCACTGAGTGGCTGTAAAACCACTCTGAATTAAAAAATTCACTTTACTTGGAATTAACCACCTTATTATATTAAAAATGCTATACTCTAAGCTTCGGAATGGCACTCACTTCAAATTAGCTGGTATTTTGAATTAACTGATATAAATTGATGAGGTTTTATTGTACCAGTGAACAGACTATGACATCACAGAAGACTTAAAAAACAAAAATGCAATATTTCTTACCCCGGATAAACATCAGGTCCATTCAGAATCATCTTGCGTAAATCTGCCACATTCCAGTCAGTAACAGGCATAGGATATGTTAAAGATTTGGCAAATATTTCTGGAATACCAATTTCTTCTATGCTCAAACATGGATCTGGAGTAATGACCGAACGCGCTGCAAAGTTAACACGCTTCCCCATCATGTGCATTCGTATAACCCCTTCTTTCTGCTCTATCACCTGCAAAAAATTGGGGGAAAAAGGTAATTCCTAAATAAGTCATCATGGACTGATTGTAAGAATCTTTGTTTGTAGAGAAAAACCTGCAATTTGAAATCACCCTATGACTGAACCTTACACCATTCAAAATTTTCAGATTTGCTGTGTGTTTTCTCCACATTACAAGAGAATTGTTATTTGTGGTTAGTTAGGTTATTACGCATTCAAATGACGTCAAGTCTATCAAAGATGCAACTCATTATACTGATACAACACAGAAGTATGCATAGACAAAAAAGATTAATGAAGAATAAAGACCAACTTGATGCCACTTATTATTTTATTGTACTTCTTATAGGCTCAACATATTTTGGGCACTACTATGCCCATCATCAGAAGCTTGCACTATAATGTCGATTAACACATAGGTCACTTTGTTCTTGGTTTGCTGTAGGTTGGAGGTTAAGTGCGGTTACGCTGGAGTAGTGTCCAGGCCGCAGTGCTGCAGCCCAGACACTACTCGAGCCTAACCGTACCTAACCTCCAACCTACAGCAAACCAAGAACGAAACGACCAATGTGGTAATCAACATTACAGTCGCAAGTTTCTGATGATGGGCACAGTAGTGCCCGAAACATGTTGAGCCTATAAGAAGTACAATAAAATAATAAGTGGCATCTAGTTGGATTTTATTCTTCAGTTATCACAATGATGCACCGTCCAACAAACATCAAAAAAAGATTATGGCTGCACAAACCTATGGCAATGACCTCACTTTGATGTGCCATACAAAACTGAACACATAATACTAATAATCTGTGTACAACCCACTACAACTGACTTCACTTTTAGCTGATCTGTTAATGAAAAAGTCTTGCAATTATCAGTGCAACCATACAACCACTGAAGTACACTGATACTGCACAACTGAAGCTTTTGTTATTACTAAAACATTCCCCACCTGTTTTCAAATTGTGTCAGTCATCTTAATGGAGTAATTTATAGGATACATACATAAACAGCAAAGATTCAGCCTACAACACACATTCTTAAACGTCAGAATTTATGTATGGAAATGCTTTATGACAGTGTGCATGCACAAGATGGTCGATATGGATGTACGTACATATGTATGTATGTATGTATGTACATATGTATGTACATGAGTGAGTCAGCATGTGTATACATGGGTTTGTATGTATATGAGTATGTGAACATTCAATTGTGTATGTTGTTTTGTATGTATACCAGTATGCAAGTAATTATGTGCATGCAGGTATGTATGTACAAGAGCACATGACAATACATATGCATATGTAGGTTTTCACAACTTCAGTCATGGATATAATTTTTTTCCACTTTCCTCTACATTATAACTAAATGCTACCAGCAGAATGCCATAAATTACAGTAACAGCTCTTCCACCAGCTGCAGTTTTATTATGCCAATTTCGAATGTCTGCAGTTTCCTGTTTATTTCCATTCTTAACAACAATGTTTTTTTCAAAAACAGATTGCAAGTACATGCAGTTATCCACTTGTTTTCAGTTTAACCCAGTGATATCTAATTTGACATATCTGGATCTTGCAGCTGTGCAAATGTACAACACAATGGTGGCCTCTGCACCAAGGGATCCATATTTTTAGAGAGTCTGGTGATAATGCCATCCAAAACCAGTTCTCTAACTTCGAGATTATCGCTGTAGTGTACCTTCCTTTGACATATATCTATCTACATTTTATGTCAAATGGTATTATAAATATTTTATGTTATCTCTGACAAATGATCTTGCAATTCACAGTTTTATCAAATACAGTGTCATTCAGCAACACAGCACCTACATTTTGTAGCACTAAACAAACTTAACATATACTGTTTATGTGTGTGTGTGTGTGTGAGTGCACATGATAGCATGCTATTAAGGGAACAACAACCGAGGGTGTTTGAGAATAGGGTGCTGAGGAAGATATTTGAGCCAAAGAGGGACTAGATAACAGGGACTGGAAGAGACTGCATTACGTGTAGCTTAATGATCTGTACTCCTCGCCAAATATTATTTGGGTTACCATATCAATAAAAATTAGATGACAGGGCAAGTGGCATGTATGGAGTGGAGAAGAAAGGTGCATGCTGGGTTTTGGTGAGGTAACCTGAATGAAAGAAATCACATGGAGAATTGTGAATGGGGGGAAATTATTAAAACTGAACTTCAAGAAATAAGATCAGGGACATGGACCGCACTGATCTGGCTCAGAATATGGAAAAGTGGTAGGCTCTTGTAAAAATGATTATGAACTTTGAGTTTCATAAAATGCTTGGAATTTCTTGAAAATCTGAGGAACGATTAGCTTCTCAAGGACTCTGCCCCAAGGAGTTAGTTATATATACATACACATGTGTCTGTGTGTGCACATGCATGCACACAAATGCTACCTGCTTGATGCCTGGGAATTTGTTATGAAGTCTTTGAGAAGAAGTGTTCATTCCACTATCCATCAAGTGGTCCACATCAGCCTGTAGTTCCTGCCACGATAGAACCAACCTCTCTTCAAGACTCTTCCCCTGCATTTGTTCTATTACACTCTGGGAAGAAACCCAACAGTTTAAAAGAAAAATCATGATAAAAACAGTAAAAATTAGTCATTCAAATGCCAGAATTGTTTCAGGAATTACAAGTACTAAAGTAAAGTTGTCCGTGTGTTTAATTACACACCATACTACGAAGGCATATGGGTGGGTTGAGGTATACCTCCACAATTAACCCTGGCAAGAGACAGAGGTGGATGTTTCTTTGTGTAAAATGCAATTAGAAATTCTGTACTTACAATACAAACATAGAAATGGCCATGAGATCCCCAAGTCATGCATTCAAATAGTAGTCCCTGCCTAGTCGACTGGAAGTAACAGTAATTTCTTTTTTTGCATAATGCAATAAATTGTGAATTTAGAAGAACATGCAATAGTTGTATTACTTCATTACCAAAGGAGAAACTATAAAAAGTGTGAAATAAAATTTCACAGGCCTGAACCAACTGACAAATCGATCCATAATAACAACATAAACAGGAGTTTTATGGAAAACTTCTATACATAAATCACGTTTTCCTTTTATATATATATATATATATATAGTTTCCCGTCATTCCTCAAAGGAACATAGGGTCCTCACAAAGTTTCGCCATCTGACACGATTACTGGCGAGTACTTTGACTTCGTTCCATGTTTTGCCTTGGTGTCTAATCTCTTCAAAGATTGTTCTGCACCATGTTGTTCGGGGTCTGCCATGGGATCTGGTTCCCTGAGGATTCCACTCTAAGGCTTCTTTTGCTATGTCACCTGGTGGACGGCGAAGTGTGTGGCCTAGCCACCCCCACTTCCACTAATGTTTTCCTTTTACTGTTACATAATTGTGTCACCTCAACCTACTGAGCTGATCAAAATACTCTCATCTGTTCCCTTAAACCTGTCAGTATTATCCTTTTTCTCAAAAACTGCTATGAAAGCAGACATATAGAGTGCCATAATGGGCCAGAGGTCAAATGTGACGCACTTTGATACTCACTTCAAACCTCAGTACCAAACAAAATAAACTAACACACTTTCAAATCCATGCACTACAATTCAATTACTATGATTTAAACCAAAAAATATGCAAAACTGTATCAGACTTACAACAATGTTATAAAAACCACTGACTCCTACATGTTTCAGACCGTACTGGCCAATCATCAGGGCAGACAATAAACTGTATAAAATGGTTTCTTAATATATCGGTCTCCCGCATGTAGAAGTACTGGAAATTCTTCAGTGCAGAATACGTAGCAGACAGAAATGTCCAAAGTACATTCAAGCAGCCTGTTGTTAAGCTGGCTATTTGTTATAGCTTTTTACCATGAACACAAAAGTGTTCAACAATTCAGCTGATTTTAATATGTGGTCCAGTCCATATCCATTTCAAGACAACCACCAGCTTCCATTGTATGAACACACTGGGACCAAATGGTTCTCAGTACTTCAAATGCAATACAGCTTACTTTATGGTATTTCAACTCACAATATTCCAGAAAATGACTGCAGTAAAATCATCTTAACGTTGTACGTACCTTGCATCATGTTCACATCACTGTTTATTAACCAACACTTATGCACCACAATATGTATACTGAACCACAAATTGGTTACTGCTCCGACACGTTACTGTGTCTATTGGCATCACTGTCAGGAAGCTCTGCCTAACTGCAGATTCTTTGTAACATGTCTAATGATCATAAGCACTTGTTGACCATTGGTTATAAGATTACAGTTTTTTCTTAACACAGACAAAAAACTATGATGATTCAAAATTGTGCATCTGTGTTGAAAAAACTATAATCTTATAACAAACAGTCAACAAGTACTTGTAATTACCTGATGTGTTGCGAAAAATTTACAGTTAGAAGGGACTCCCTGAAGATGATGCCAGTAAACACCAAAATGCGTCAGAGCAGTAACTAATACGTGATTTTGTAAAAAAAAAAAAGTGTGGTCATGAGTGTTGGTTAATAAATGGCGATAATCACAGTAGAAGTTGCAGCATCTGGCACCTCTGGGACCAAAGCATTGTCAGATATTAGAACATTAAACCTGATGTGTATCTTAGTGAATTTAGCAACCTCTCTGACAGAACCACCCAGTCAATTTATCACTTAACATCCTGTCCTGTGATCCCTGCCACAATGTCTACCCCCTTTTCATCACTATTTGCATAACATGGTGTGTATACAATCTAAAAAACCTGGAAGACAAAATTAATGGCCAAACTCTCAGAATCAATGTCAGGTGTGCTAACTGGTGGACTGGTGAAATTTCACAAGACCCTTGGTTAACAGACCTTTCCAGATAATCCATTTCTGGATAAACATGCTTTTACAGCAGTTATTTTTCTCAAATTTTTTATAACGATGTAAATATGTGCAACAAAGGCAGATGAAAAATCTCTCTGACCAAGAAGGTGGTATAAGTTCAAAAAAACAAAAGAATTTGCATTTTCAGTACCCACAGATGTCAGGATTCTACCACTAAATCACAAGGTGTTTAAGAAACACTGTCCTACATCAAAATCAGAACATAAACTTACCTTTGCTTCTTCTGGTATGTTCCTTGTGTCCCCATCTTGTACTGCTTTCATAATAGTTTTCACAATTATAGCATCCTGAATAATGAACTTGTAGGCTTGTGTCTGTGGATGCTCAATCATCCTATTCCCAAGAAAATTCACCTGCACATACAAGATTACACACAATATCTAACATTGGTCATGTGCTCAATTAAGCATCACACCATGGCCAAACAGGAGTGCAGACACCATCACGCATTATTACATCATTTGACTCCTACAGTTATATTAATATTAAGCTACAGTGAACGATGGCTACTGACTGTCAGTGTCTGTATATATTGTAAGGGTAAACACAGCTTGTAGAACACTATGCACTCCTTTGACATCTACAACATGTTTTGGCCATCGTGGTCATCATCAATTACAAACAGCCGAAATTTGTGGAGTTCAATGTATTAACTGTGAAGGGGAAGTCTCCACCTTGTGATTCTTTTCCACATACGTTGTTGTGATATCTATCTGATGGTGGCAAAAATGGCCGAAACATGTAGCAGATGACAAAGAAATGCAGAGTGTTCCAAGAGTTGTGCTCGCTCCGACAAATAAAGACACTGATTGAAAACACAATGAGATGATGATACCAAAATTTACTGACTGTTAACTGACTCAGGGGCACTACATCCCAAGAGCTGATGTTAATTTACATACAAGCATGTCTGCCTATGTGTTTAAGGCCACATGCACATTTAAATTCCAAGTTTGAGCTGGTATTCACAGTGGCAGTTGATGTGTTGAACCAACAATATTGATGATGATCATCATCATCATCATCATCATCATCAAAATCAAAAATGAAATTCTCATATCAAATAATGAAACAGAGTTGGCATAATAGAGTGCAAACAGCAAAAGGACATTAAACTGAAAATGAGGAGGTGCAAATTAAAAAGTGGTGTATACCATGTAAAATCACGCAGCATTAAAGTAAAAAGGAGTAAAACCAGTGAGGCATACAACAAGGGCTACATGTACTTTGCATGTTGTGACAACTGTCAACAATCACTGGCTCTCAGTGCCAAAAGGGTTACCAGGTTTATGCAATCATGGGAAATAAAAATTTATAGGTATAACATTTATCCAGAAACTTAAAACAAATAAATATTCCTTACAAATGAACCCACCTATTAAGCAGCATAAGAAATGGAAGAACACTAATATAACAGACAAAAGAATCTTTAAGTTACACAAGGGAATGTTTGAAGTACAAACCTTAGTGAACCTTTTCAAGAAAAGGGGAAAAGTGCTACATATATCATGGGCTCTTACTTTAACAAGAGCCAGTGTTCTCTTTCTCAGCTAACCTAATTATATAAATATCCCACTGCTCTCCTGGAGTCTATCATGGGGAAATATTTCACAACATGACTTTCCAGGTAGTTTTGTAAATAGTCCCCATAAGGAATTTGACGTTCAGGTGACCGTGCATCGTGATAAATTCTTATAATAAAACCAACTAGATGAACTAATTTCTCAAATTTGTTTTTGGAGTAAAACTCTACATGTTTCGGACAGTTTCTCTATCAATCATCAGGACTTTTTTACTGTACACACAGCAATATGTCATACAGGTTTGCTGACAGCTATGGAGCAGGATCAGGACGGAACCTGTTTCTGTCCTGATCCTGCTCACAAGCTGTCAGCAAACCCGTATGACATATACCATTGCTGTGTGTACAGTGAAAAACTCCTGATGATGGACAGAGGAACTGTCCGAAACATGTAGAGTTTTATTCCAAAAATAAATTTGAGATTTTAGCGCATCTAGTTGGTTTTGTTTTAGGGATCCCTATACGGACTGCAGCAAAAATGGATATAACTACAATAAGAGGTATGGCTTCACTACCTCTACAGTTTATTTAAAATCACAAAATTGTAAAATAAGAACATAATGCAGCACTCACTGGTCTCATTTTGGGGGGCGGAACAGGAAGCACGTCAAAAAAGAAAATGTCGGTTGGATATTCCATGTCACAGTTTTCTAACACAGGAGAAAGGGCAGTCACAAATTCCTTTTCATTCCTCCAAATCTTACGTAAGTGATCCCTACAAATAAAATAAACAAGTATTAAAATCAATTGCAGAATTCCACTACTTTCTTACTACATTTACACACAATGTACAACATACATTTATATTCTATTTCTTTACATTTGAATAAACAGTCTCATTAAAACTACATTCATTATACCCAACACCCTCTGGCAAATCTGCAAATCATGTAATATTCTAGAAATAACATATCAAAACATAAACAGAAAGAATAAATGTAATTATACACACCTTGATTCATCAGGCAAGATTACAGTCAAACCCCTTTTTCTTCTGCTGTTTCCAGCTGGCTCTGCTCCGCTGAAATGAGATATTTACATCATTAGATGAGAGATGCGCTAGGTTTCAAGGCAGCATGATGGTCCCAAAACATAAGTAAGAAATCACACAATGCCACTGTGCCAGAACAATGAAGACCTCAATTGCACGGCTGCAAAAGCCTAAAAATTCACATATTTCAGCTTTCTGGTAACATGGCAGATAGTTTCAACCATAAGTTCCAGAAAACCTCAGGCAATATAACAATGAGATGAATGAACTAGGATAATATAAAATGAAAACAAAAAAAAATCTTGCAATGTATTAAAGTCCTTTTGGAAATATCATATTACCCACCAAAATTCACTGAATATATAGCCTTACCTTAGAAATGAATTACTTGGAAATGGAAAAAAGTTTTCCTGGTCTATTTGAAAACAGTTAAAACAAGTATAATTTATTTCCTTATTCCAAGTGACTAAAATGATAAAACCAAAAAGCCATATGGCCTCAGATTCAACTATCTTAAAATACTTATAAAACCTGTATTTATATTAAACATACAGGTACACAAATTTTCAAAAAGAAAAACTAGAAACCACCTCAAAATTCTAGCCTCCAGAAGGGTGACACAGAAACAAGTCCCAAACTGAAGATCCACCAACATAATAATAGATCAATCAACAAATTATAGTGAAACCATAGTTAAATCAGATAAAACATGGGAAAATTCCATTCAGTAACAAAAGTCATGGTTCTGACCACATGACTGAGTGCCTGTCTCACATTTCAACACTGACAACACAAAAAGAGTGTACAAACTGTGTTCCATAACCTAATTTGGACAAAGAGGGCAATACTGTCCCAATAAATGCACATCCTTTTTGTCTGAAATGGAAAGCACTGTCCCAAAGTGAGCACTTAAATTTAACAGTGCTCTGGTTGTGGCAGAAACCTGGCTTTTAAAAGAGTGAATGGTAAAGGTTACAAGAGCCAGCATCACATTTTCCTATACTCAGAGACACAATTTGAGATACCCACTGCATAATATGCATACACACGCACACATACACAGACCTATAAAACAAACAAATAGTGAAACTGGTGTGAAATGCACCTTGAAGGAGAAAATGATACACCAGTGTTTTATCATGGGGAAGACCACCGTCAACAAAATCAGGTTCGAATGCTGCACGCAAGCTGTTTACCCCACTCAGTGAATTACCCATCATAACAAATAATCTTATTTTTCTCCAGAAATGCAGGATGTCAGGCTTCAAAAATGTTTAATACTCTACATATTTAGGGGCTTTTCTCCAAGGATCCCAAAATGATTCCAACACACACATACTGTCAACTACCAATCTAAACACTTACCTTGATGTTTCATTAGCTGGAGAAGTCATCGTCATCAATTTATTTTGAAATGATGTAATCTTATTTATTGGAACTTTACAGTTTACACACAATTTAACATCCAGCACATATTTATCCATTACACTGAGAAGATCATTAATTAAAGATTCCACAAATTTTGTCTTCAGGGATGTTTTATAAGATCTACAGATACTTCCATCTGAAAAGAAAAATTCATGATACCATTACAAAAAGAAAGGTAAAACTGTGCAAACTCAACCTCGCTAAAAACATACACATTTTTATGCATCTGTATTAACACTGCACAATACCCATTTAAAATTCCATGTGCTCCCTCCTTTTAAGCTGAGATTTCCTATTCCAGCTACCATGTCACTGAAGGAAATACTTTTGTCACTTTAGTACAGAAAACTAATGGATTTTCTTGCACATAATGGAATTTAAGGCTGAACAACAACAAGTGTAATTGTCTATGTCAGCATTTTAAGCATAAGACTGGGCATTACAAATATATAGCATTTAGCATCATAGGGTTAATAGGGACTTCTCTCTATGGGCATAAGTGTAAATCCTAAAACTACTATAAGAACTCTGATTCACAGAATTTTACACATCACATATCCAAATTGTATTCACTTGCCCACCACTCAAAAATTGGTTGTTATGCTTCAAAATGGAATATACAAGCAGTAAAATGTATATAATTGCTAAAAGCAGTTTACTTCACATCTATACAGAGTTTACAGTATTTATACTGTACTTTCTAGGAAGGATTACACTTTCTTTGAAGTGTTACTTAACCTATATATTATCTGCCATCAAAATGTCTCAAGCATTTCACTCAAGCAACAACAATTTCTCATAACCCATGGATACACAATTTTATTGGAGACCGAAAAAACTTGACAGAACATTAACAGACCACGGCTTCAGCATGTTCTGCTTTTTACAAAAACATAAGAAGAAGCAATATTTTGTGGACACAATATTTTTACAGAAGGTGCGTTTGTAACCCACCTGTTTAAAAATGCAGGAATCTCAGTTTGGCAAACTTTCTGGGTTATGACAAACTGCTCTTTCCTAAGAATTTATGTTTCAATAAGAAGAGATGTCAATTATTTCCACGTGTGAAGTCAACAGCACTTGACAGATACACTACTGGCAGTCCACTGTAAACTTAACAGGAATTTCTTCTTCTTCAGCTGTGACAAATTACAACTATGCTAACACACTAACCTTTCTTTATCTTTTGGTAGTACCCATCCAATTTCTCCTTAATCATCACAGCCTTTACTTCATCAGTCAAGTCACCAATGTCTGATGAGAGGAAATCTGCAACAATGCTATCTATTTCTTGAGATTCTGTTACAAGACCCTCGCCCAAAAGTTTCAACTTTGTTATGAAATGGCACTTCGCAAATCCTGTAAAATAAATTAAGTTCATTAGTAAACACTCAAATAGAGTATAAGTTACCCTGATGGCTTGTCACAACCCAACATAGTCTACAAGCCAGATGTTTTATCTTTGAGAATACCCTTTCCATTACCACTTGATTAACAATGTGTACACATAATAATAAAATACAAGACACCTGAGTCAATTTCCAGTACACAGAACTTTCCAGATCATCCAGTGCCACATATCACAGCTTTCAATGCAACTGAACCAAGGTGTTCTGGAATTAGTACAGGCCAGAAGAAAACAGAAAGTTTCAGGCATCAAACCAGACACACACGGATTATCTATTTTAATGTCTAACACAACGAACCTGCTCATTCAACTAACACCAGGGTTTTAACCCACTAGACTTACTGGTCAGCTGTGTGGGATGTAATATCTCAAAAATAAGTATATCCATTACTAATATAATTAAATTGTGCATAACTGTAAAATACAGGCCTCTGAGGATCTTTATATATATATAATGGTAAGATTATAGCCTCTCTGACAAAATAACTGTATCATACAAGATGTAAAAGACTCCGAATCACTGATACAGACTTCAGACCAACATTGGTCATATTCACACCAATTCTAAAATTGTTATCTTATAAAATCCCATGTAAGAGCCCCCACCCTTTGTCTGCATAGACTTCTAACATTCCAACTTGGGCCTCACATCTGACAAGGAGATACTGCACTACATTCCAATAGATGAAACAAAATTTATGATATACTCATATAAATGTTGAACACCCATTCTTCATACACAACCTCCCGTGTTGTCTAAAGAAACTGTTAAGTTAATAAACAACACAATGACATAAATTAAATTAAATGTGCCATCTCTATCAATCTCTGCACTAAGCATGAAAATTATATACATAAATATCACACCTTCACAATTAAACAAAACATTTTTCAGGGTATGAATCAAACATGGAATTTTAGTCAGGGTACAGACAATGAAATATTATTCAAATAACTAATTTAGATTATTAGGGATCCTGGATGTTTTCATATCTTACAAACACACACACACAATTTCTTCCAGGATTTATTCAGCCTTGAAGATGAAGGCAGCGTGTTCCCACATGTGACACAGCATCATACACCAAAGAACAGAATCCTCAGTTACACTGCTGCATAAACCTCAGAACTTGAAGGGGTAAACAAATTATACAAGAAAATAAAACAATATTCAAGTTGCTCTACAGGGCAAACATACCACATTTCACTGCAAATATTATGTGATTAACTTACAAACAAGACACACTATCCATCACTTAAACACCATTATGTAGTTTCTTACCTTTTATTTGGAGTAAGTGACAATGCAAACATGCTAACTTCAGAATACTGAAAACTGTTTTATGGAACAATGGATTTACAATGGGTAGTGGAAGTTCTATGTAACCCATGTGTCCAGAACAGTTGTACACGTTGTGTGAACATGTACGGCATGGCTCACTCTGCTCATTTAGAGGACCTAAAAGATTAAAAATTAACTGTTTCTTTTATGAAGGATTAACAGCAATTTGAATATAGTATTTATAAAATTGGGAAGAGGCATAAGCAACCACAACAACATAAGGTAATGTTTTTGTTTTAAGCTCCCACTCAAATAAAGCAAACTCTTCATTACATGTTCAATTCAACCTTAGTCTATCTGTTCTGCATATACTGCATATTACAAAGCCTTTTCAGCAACACTCATAAAAGACTCGATGAGCAAACAATACACACAATATAACAGCACATCTTGACAATTATGTATATATGCCAAAATTCCATGTGCCACTTGGAAACACATGGCAGCAACATCCACTGCTTCTTATTTGTCTTAAACACTGCATTAAACATATACACACACAAAACAATATTAAAGCACGTGCTGTAAAGATCTGGAAGTAAACAAAACCATGAAGAATGTTTGTTCAATAAAACTAAAACAAGATGAAATATTCAGAATAAGTAAGGCCAAATGACAAAAGGTAATCTCATGTGGGGAAAGAGAGGCTGATTTGGTGGGTGTGCATGTGTGTTTCAAGGTGGGTGTGCAAGCATCTGTGCATGTGTATAAAATATCTCACGTTGTAATTCAGAAGTCAGTGAGCCCCGTGTTATCATTAGATTCCCTCTCTCCATTCTCAGAGATATACATACCTAAAGCAGGATCATACAGTCCACCTTTCAGTGGATGGCCAAGCGCATTGAATGACAGTGGGGTGGTGATCTTCACTTCACTTAATTTCTGAATTTCATCTCGTGTAAAAAGAGAAAAGGACAGTGCACTTGGATTGACTTGCAATACTGTCTGGTGTTTGCTGTTAAATTTTCGCATTTTGAACAGTCAGTCAGTCATCTGGAGCTGAAAAGACACTGCACCATAAACTACATTACTGCAAGGCAAGGTGTGTTACTAGTTTTGAGGTTTTCATGGTGGTGTGGTTGTGGATTCCATTCTTCTGTGATATGACAATGTATAATCAAAATATCAGTTCCTGACATTAACCAGTAATGACAATGTATAATCAAAATATCAGTTCCTGACATTAACCAGTAAAACAGTGTCATATCCTTGATGAACAGAATCCCAAAATCTTTTATTTCAGCAATCATAACAAAGGCATTATGGACATACACCCAGCAGGATTTAAAAAAAAAAAAAAAACAATCCAAGTACAAATGGCTTTAATTTTATCAACACTGCAATTAAAATACAAAGTGATTATAAACCAGTTTAAGACACACAATAAGCTTTCTACCTGTGCTTTATCATGCATTCTGTGCACAATAAGCATGAAAATAATGCTCAAATAGATGGCTATATATGTGTTACCTATCTACACGTGTATGAGAGTGTGCAGGTGTGTGTGTTCGCCTACTGTTTCAGCTACAGAACCACTTAACGGATTTTGATTTAATCACACATCAACGTTATGCCACTGAAGGCCGCTGCTAAGTAGAAATTTTTAATTTAGTAACGACGTGGCAGACAGAAATTTGTAATCTTAATACTCTTTTACACCCTTGAATCTCACAAGTGAAACAAATTTTATGTAATAAACCGTGTTTTTAAGTCTGTATATATCAGGAAACTCAAAGATTCCAAAGTGGATAACAACAAACATTCCCCAAACTCTAACCCAGTAAATCCCAGCCCCCATGAATGTGTGGCACAACCACAGAGCTTGTGTTCCTAATTCTTTATTTGCCACAAAAATCTGTTTATACCACCTTCTATATCACATGTCATATCAAACAAAAGCAAATCCACGTGTACGAAATTTAAAACACACACAAAATAAAATGCATATTACTACATACATGAACATATACCGACAACATATTTCAATTCCGTCGTCACAGTACTACCACTCTTCCAGTATCTTCTGAACAAACTTCCCCTTCCTTAACAAGTAAGGTTATGCAATAACGTTTTAGCTGTATATGGTAGCGGGCTTAAAATTTGTTTCTGGGCGCCAATGTTCGAACACAGCGTCTATAACACATGGTCCGTGCACATTACAGATCATTGGTCATCAGCACAGATATTTGTGTGTGTGTGTGTATAATGCACAGAACTGCCAACGCAGGGGAACAAGAGCGCAAGTTAGTCGTCGTTTGTCCAACATTGTTTCCCACCTTCTCCGTCTGTGGCACTGTTGTCCTGCAGGAATACCACCCACCTCACCTTTCGCAATGTAGTTAACAATCCTGCACCTCTCTTTCTCTCTCTGTCTCTCTCCTGCTGGTTTCCCTCCTGCCCTTCGGCTGTGTGTAGACCGGTCAACGAGCGACAATGGGACAGCCTGGCCAAACAGCAGCTACGAAAACTGTCACAAAACATGTCCTGTGTTGACAGGTGAAAGTACCAGTAATAATGACTGACGTGTGTTTCACAGAACGACAAGCGACTAGTAAACTGAAACAAAGTGACAGGCAAATTTTAGCCGTTTGACAAGTGTCAATTTACATATTCCCGTCACATTCACTAGATACTAGATGATCTGTGTTCACTAGTAACCGTCTTGTGACCGAGGTAGCGGGTACGGTCAGACTTGTCACGTTTAGATGACTGTGTGGTACAGGATAGTCAGAACATTGTGTTTAGATGAAAATTAAGTCAGTATGTGGTCCAGTGGTTCGGAAGAGGAGAATGAAGTTGTGGCCATTCGCAGACAAAGAATTGACAGAAGCAGGGAGAATTACAGTGAGATGCAGCGCAGTTATGAATATAACGAGAGATTAAGTCTAACTTGAGTGAATATGGAAGAACGTTTCAGCACCGGGAAACCATCTGAAGTCGCGCTTCAAATCCGAAGCAACTGCTACAAATAGCACTGCATTTGTTACGTACAAGAGGACAGTAGCATTCAGTGGGTGAAATGCGTGGTGTGTGTAAGGCCAGTATATGCAGAGCAGTGCGTGAGGTAATGACTGCTGTAAACAAAATAATGCTGCCTCAGTGCGTCCATTGACCTCGCAAATCTCTCGTGTACTCTGACCGAGGCAGATACAATTTCCTTTCAAGCTCTAGGGCCTGCAATTTTAGTTTATAATTCTGTAGTTCCAAGTGCTGAATCTCCAGATCTAATTTCCTTATTTTCTTTTCTTCGGCTGCTTGATATGCCGAGTGTCCATCTGGCCATCTTGTGAGCCATCTCTTACCTGTAGGTAAAAAAAAAAAAAGTCCTTTTAGGCACAACCCACAATATCAACACTAAAACCCCATGGAAGCAGATTATGATTTCCTAAAATAGTTAAATGATTTTGTATTTTGAAGGAAATCATGACTTGTTCTGACAGAAATTCAGTCCCACCTTTTCTAACATTCCTCTTTTCATCTCTGATAGAAGATGGTGGAGGTATATCAACCGGCGATACAGATTGAGGTAACTGTGTCTGTAGCTGATCTGCAACTGTCTCCTCAGCCTGAAAACAGTCGTTACCGTCCAAACCTTCTACGGTGTGATTATCCTTCCCAAGTATATCTAGAATGAGGAGATCCATTTCGTTGTACTTCGCCTCCTCACCTCCACCTGCTCTTGCCATTTTAGCATTGTTTCTCTTTGCCTGAAATTAAATGCTAAACTAAGTTTCGCATGCACATGTAGGACTACTACATACGCCAATCCTTTGCATTTACTTGGACCCATGTTGATGAATAGTAACCGCTGTGACACTTCTAAAACATAATTATCAGTTTACTGGTAAAGGTAAACGGTAAAGTTCACCCTAGAACAAGCCCCGAAGGCCCAGAGGGGGAGCAGATGTATAGCTCTACTCTTCCTATAACCTCGGCGCGCTATATGGGGTGGGTGGTCAACGCCACGTCCCAGCCGCTTTACCCCCGGGAAAGACCCGGTAACCATTGTGGGTGGACCCCAGGGCCTGTCTGGACGGCTGCGGAAAGTCTCGCCCCTACTGGGATTCGATCCCCTGACCATCCAGCCCGTAGCGAGTCGACTGAGTGAACTAACAACCAGGAAGAAAACATAAGTAAATATTTAGTTAAATACCAATTATAAAGTGTGAAAGGAATAAGGAAAAGTAATTTACTGATCAATCCAGAATATTCTAGAAAGGAAGGGAGGCAGATACTGTCCGACGTCTTGTAGCAATGAGAAGCATAAGAGATTGTTAATAGATTACAAAATTGAGTGACCTGACGTTGGTGGGCACGTGGCTACGTCATTGGTTGGTAGGACCTGCCGCCTAAATATATCACGTCTGCCCATAATTTAAAAACGCTTACTCACCAATGTCCTCTTTCTCCAGTTCGACCACAGAGTGTCACGAAAATACTGCCACGGCTTCCCTGTCACCAGTCCCAGTGACTCCGCAAAATCCGTCACTTCCTTCCACTTCTCACATTTCTTTTGTTTTGTGAGATCGTTTGAAAATGGCCCGAAAAGAACACTTTTCTCCTGTTTTATCTTCTGCAGAACAGCAAGTTTGTTTGCAGTCGCCATTTTATCTCTCCTTTCTTCCACAACTCGACTTGTCACGCTAATCGTTGAGAAGGAATGGTGACAATTCTAGCAAAAGATTCCGCTCCTTGAAACAGCATGTTATGCTGCTTGACACTTGTCGCACACTCACCGGTCACCGTGTCGCTTGTCTCACCCGTAGCTGCATGGAACAGGCCCCGTATCTCGCTCGCTCCCCCCCCCCCCCCCCCCCCCCAAGGGAAAAAAAACGCGGGGGGGGTCCCACAAAAAAGGGACCCGCGGGGCCCCCCGCGGAGGGGGACGAACACAGCCATGCACAAACGCCGAGAGGGGCCGGGCGTAGGGGTGTGCCCCCCCTGCTTGGCCTGCGCTGCCTGCGGGGCCGCCGGGGCCGCTTGTTGGGGGCCGCCCCCCCGGTTGGTTTATTTACCGGGGGGGGGGGGGGGGGGGGGGGAGCGAGCGAGATA
>Ga0131853_10003765_pt1 | contig 27270 bp, 11 predicted proteins | sample TergutLab28metaG_FD_92764 | JGI IMG/M metagenome (GOLD analysis project Ga0131853, IMG submission 92764) | Labiotermes labralis P1 segment gut microbial communities from Petit-Saut dam, French Guiana - Lab288 P1 (version 2) (version 2) | ecosystem: Host-associated > Arthropoda: Insects >...
AAAAAAAAAAAAACAAACACATACAAAAAACACGAAGGAGCCCACAAAAAACAAGGCCCGCCGGGGAGATAGAGGAAGAGGAAAAAAAAGGGGAGAAAAGGATGGTAAATCAAAAAATTTTTAAAAAAAAGGACAAAAATTTGGGGTTTTTTGGGGGGGGGGGGGGGAGAAGAAGAAGAAGAAGAACAGAAATGAGGTCAGTAAAACACAGTGACAGTAGCCCTAAGAAACTCTACATTAGACTCCATTACTGTATGAATATTTCAAATTGACCTCCTACACTTTCAGGAGGGTGAAATGTGCCTCATGAGTGGGAGGCTAAAAGCGTAGGCTGCGAAAAGGGAGAGGGGAGAGAAGGACTGTGAGTGACAAACTTCGCTTCTACCACACGGGTCTAATTAGCGTGAAGGGCAACTTTGTAATGGGCCGCGTCAAGTGAACGAGGACGGACAGCAACTCGGCTAAACCACCTTGCTACAGTGACGACAAACATCGACAAAACCAAACTGTTCCAAGTCGAACCCTCTCCATTCATTGGGCTGAAGTCAACAGAAGCATCAATGCTCCGAAGTTCATTTGTTTCACTGATATCAGAATAGCCAAAGCACTTCACTTCACCCCGTATCACCTAACGACCATTCCAATATACTTCGTGCCAATCGACCTAACTTGCAAGGGCTTTACAGCGTTCTTTACGAGCTGCAACTTTGCGTGTTTCATTCCCATGAAATCGTATAACATGTGAAATATGACAAAATGTCACGCTTCTTGAAGTACATTAATATTAAATTCTTTTAGTTGTGCCTTGATGGTTTTCTTCTTTCCGGTGTTTTTTCAGGTAATGTATTTCCTTTTCTATTTCCATTGCACTGGCTTGTGTGTTTGCTACTTTGCTTCGTTTCTTCTTACTCCTACGACACATTCTCAGCTGCACTGGTCCTGTCTATTCCATGTTGCTACCTTTCCCTATTTCTTATCTTTATTCCAGGCTGTTTAATTTCAGTTTGCTGTTTGCTTTCTTTTTTCTAATCTTCCTCTAGAGTACCGAGTGGAGCTGTGAATGTGCATGATGTTTTATTAAAGATATGAAGGAGCGGTCCAAACGTATTTTAAGATTTAAGGATTGTCTGACCGTGCATCTTCCTCATGAAATAAAGTGAAATGCCAACTTGATGCAACTAGGTAATTTTATTGATGTATTCTTGGCTTGACATGTTTGGGGTACATACGCTCCTCATCAGGAGCATTAGACGTTGAGTTGCAGCTTATGGTTTTCTGCACCGAGTTTTTGGATGAGTGGTGGTCTTGAGAGCTGCTGCGTAGGTCGTGTGTACGGTGCGGATGGTGCCGTGCAGCAGCAGCAGCTCTCAAGACCACCACTCATCCAAAAACTCGGTGCAGAAAACCATATGCTGCAACTCAACGTCTAATGCTCCTGATGAGGAGCGTATGTACCCCAAACATGTCAAGCCAAGAATACATCAATAAAATTACCTAGTTGCATCAAGTTGGTATTTTGAGATATCATCTCACCCTGTTGGAATAACCGGACTCCTGACCAATAATCGAACAGAAGCATCCATGGTGCTAACTAACAGACGGAATACATCGGACCGTTTGGTTTGTGATTCTGTATCATTACATTGCAAAGAGTGTTACAGCTCCCTTCCAAAATTACTTCCTCGACAAGCATCGATTAAGGGTACATATTCGTACAAATTAGGTCGTTTAAATACACTGTCAGCTCTGTTGCACAGACACCTTAAAAGAGCCCCGTTAAAGGGATTGAGGGAGGTGTGAGTAATGATTCATATTCCCCACAACTCTGTGTTTCTAATATAGAGACTACAGTGCAGCCAAGTCACAAGGCGCGGTTACGCAAACAAATTGGCACACCAACCCCCCAAAACGGAATATTTATGGCACCAGCCCCGTAGAGTCGTGGATAAATCAGTACAAAGTTCATTATCTTTAATACATACACTACTGTGTGTCTACAGACGTTAAACACTTTCACGTCACGCTACGGAAGTGCGGATGCTTTAATAAACCCACACTTCTAGTATGTCAGGGTCCTATAGGATACTCCATTACCCATTCTTGTAACATAACCTGCTAGGGCCATGTGGCTCTTCGACATCTTTATAATTTCTACTGGCTTAATGATGTCGAAAACAGTTTAGATTCTAAAGCAACAAACGTTTGCACCCAGCACTGAGTACACTAACTAATAGCTGAGTCAGCAGCTTGGGTATCGCGTTGACTTGTATTTGGTTAACTGATGTCTTTCAGAACTTCTATGACAATCGTGTCTCGAAAGTTTCTCCGTGTTTTATTAAAATTTGGGCAAAGCGTAGGCGATTTGAAAGTCTGTAGTTTGTAGGTACGTAAATATAAATCGTTACCTCATCCAAAACTGCGATTCAGTAACAGAATTCGAGGTGAACATCAAAGACTCTTTATACGCAAGTCCGGCCATCACCTACAACGTTACAGTAGGGCCGAAATACCTGTTGAAATTGTGTGGGATACTTCACAGCTCCTAATAAGTCATCAGGCTACTAGCGGTGTATGTTGGTCAAGGGGTAATCTCTTAGGCTGACATCCCACCTGACTATCACTTGTAAATCCTCATTCTCGAAGAACTTCTAATGCCACTAATACCAGCCGAGTTGTAGGTCACATTTCATCTAAATGTGAAGTTGCTTTTACGTATACTGTCTAGATTGTTACACCCAGCAAGTAGCCCTAAAGTTCTTTCAATATCGTTCCGATTTTTCTACTGTCATTTCATTTCAATATTCCAGCTCTATCAACAATGCGAACCAAGACTGAAGTTGCGCATCGTTCATGATTTTGTTAGAAGGCGTTCTGTATATCTATTGAAATGCACATAATTCCTTTTGTAAAAGTGTCTGGAACATTTTAAACTGAAATATTGTTTTAAGTCTAATATTTTACATTCTTGACAGGTTTTATATCGGGGGCACACGATGGAGCTCTTCTTTGAGTCTCTGTGTTACAAGCTGGAAGGTCGCAGTTTCGATTCCCGATGGTGTCTTTGGAATTTTTTATTGACACAATCCTTCCGGCCCCACTATTACTCTGGTATCGGCTCAGCCCCTAAATGAAATGAGTACCAGGAATATTTCATGTAAGGGCTGACAACCTTACCACCTTTATGTGGTCATTGTCTTGAAATTTGGAAACCTCAAATTCTTGGAACCCTCAGGGTCTGTATTAAGATTGCTTTACTTCATTTTTACGGGTTTCATATCAAAGGTGATAAAATATTCATAGCGGTGAGAACATCTGTCTGTCTTGTATGAAACAGTACTGTCAACACCTTCCATGGACAAAATTTTCAGAAACACTAATTCTTCTCCGAACAAAGACGGCGTAATCGACCATTATCACTTGTTATAATATGCTGCACACCTAGTGGTAATAAGAACCCCATATATAGAAAGGAGCAGCTAAGAGAGGACTTCAAAAATTACAACAAATATCTATTTTCATAAAGTTCATTCTTCAACGGAACAATCAAATAAATTACTATATACAGAGCAAAATGTTTAACGAGAAACTCCCAACAGAAAATCACTTGTTACTCAGAGACGCACGTGGGAGTTTCATATAGTAAAGAATCTGTAGAGAAATTGGATTGTGAGGATATGTTCTGGATTCAAGGTAAAGGTAACCTGCACCCTTGTACAGGCACTGAGGCCCTGTACAGGCCGTACGGCCCATAGGGAGTGTAGAAATATAGCTCTACTCTTTCTTCACCGCTGCACTAGAAGGGGGTGAGGGGTCAGCGTTACACCTCAGCCGTTCTTTACCCCCGGGAAAAACCCTGTACCCATTGTACAGGAGGCTGGGTGGGCCCCAGGGCCGGTCTGGACAGGTGCGGAAAATCTCGCTCCCACCGGGATTGGATCCATGGACCGTCCAGCCCGTAGCCAGTCGCTATACCGACTCCTCAGCTACTTGGGAAAACGTCAGATTGGTGGCTTTTATGAATAAGATAATGGAAAGGACCTTTAAAAAGTTGGCGGGATTTCTTATGCATTTGATCGAGTATATCTCTCATGACTGATCCAGCATTTTCTAATTAAATTACACAAGAAGTAAAAACACTTCATAGTGGCAATTTCAGAATGAAATGCTGTAACAGAAAAAGGATGTTTCCGGCCTCATATGTTAAAACGTTCCGTACTAGTAGCATACCAGCTGTAACTATGGATGTTTATACTTTGTATCTAACATACATTACAGACAACATCCTATATGAAATAAAGGGAAATGCCAACTTGATGAAACTAGGTAATTTTATTGATGTATTCTTAGCTCTGTACAGGCCGTACGGCCTATAGGGGGAGTAGAGATATAGCTCTATTCATTCTTGACCACGGCACTAGAAGGGGGAGAGTTCAGCTTCACGTCCCTTCGCTCTTTACCCTCGGGAAAGACCCGGTACCCATTGTACGGGAGGCTGGGTGGGCACGGCACCATCCGCACCGTACACACGACCTACGCAGCGGCTCTCAAGACCATCACCCATCCAAAAACTCGGTGCAGAAAACCATATGCTGCAACTCAAAATCTAATGCTCCTGATGATGGGCTTATGTACCCGAAATATGTCGAGCTAAGAATATATCAATAAAAGTACCTAGTTGCATAAAGTTGGCATTTCACTTTACTTCATGAGGAAGATGAACGGTCAAACAACTCGCCAAAAATATCCTATATCTCTGTACGCTTTTTTGCGGATACTTCCTGCCATTAACTTGCACAGTCCATCGCTTCTTTTGTTTGTTTACCAATCTCAACCTTGATAGGAAGACAGAGCAGTTCCTTAGTAGCACTTCAGTTACTACAGATTTAGAGGTACATTTTACAAAGCTGCGAACTCATAAATCCCGCTCGGAACAGACTTTGTTTTCTTTTCCACAACCAAATAATCTTACGACAGATAGTACGTCTTCGCATCGAACCCCTTCAGTGGCTCATTATTAGGCCCGCCCGTCTCCTCCTCCCGGAGGAGACGGGCGGGTCTATCATTTAGCAGAAGACTGCCGTTATTTGTCGTGCATTCATTCATTCCGCATAATGTCTTACGAAATGTCCGTAGCCTCTTCCAAAGCCAGTTCTGCACAGAGTGCGATCTAGCACTTCCTCTTTCAGAACTACCTAAATGTAGTTCTGAATGGCACAGAGATTGTGGCCGCCTTAAATCGGCCATGCAGAGAAAAGTTTGTAAACGGTAACTTTCCTTCAGAATTGAAGACCAGATTTTGTTTCCATAAGTACAAATCTGTCATTTCTTCCACGCGTATTCGAATTGCAGATAAAATGAGAGTTTGTCTTATTCCAGTCTTCACATTTTACACAACAGACTGGAAGAAAATTCTGAAGTTAACGCTCTATCATCACCATCATCATCATCATCATCAAAATCTTACTGCTATTAATAATACCTTACGCTGAAGTAAATACAGAAAATTATATTCAAATAAATCCAAGCTGTTCCTGTGCACACGATATGCGGTATGAGTGGGAGTGGATATATGCCTCTTCCCATTCTTAACCTCAGAACTGAATGAATGTGAGTGGTTAGCTTCACTGCTCAACCGACTTAGTCCCAGGAAAAGAGACCACAGTACTCGCCGAGTAGGAAGTTGAGTGGACACCAGGAACGGTCTGGACAATTTGAAGAGGAGGAGAGATTCTTGTCTCTGTCAGGAACAGAACGACGATCCCTCGGACTTTCAAGCCATGGCCTCCTCTATTTTATTATTATTATTATTATTATTATTATTATTATCATTATTATCATAATCGTCGTCGTCGTCGTTATCATCAATATCATAATCAACAACAACATCTGAATTAAAGTAGCGCCGTATCTATACCAACACATACTAACACATACCAACACATACCAACCAAAAAGCGAAAACACAATAAATTTTAAAGTGCAGAAACAAGTATGTTTAAAATGCATGTCACCCCAATCATGGAAGCAATTAGTGTCAAGTACCAGCTTTGAGTTGATTTAAATGTCAATTACGTTAGGAATACAGCAGTGACAGGTTACAAGTTAGTCACATCTCCGGGGATCAGCGAAAGGCAAAAATGTATTTTTTTCTCCTATATATTTTCCGTGTCCATCCTCTCTGATGTAAAACAATCTGCATTCAATAAAAATGTCAAAGTTAATCACCGAAAACTCCAAGCAACGTTACAGAGTTGCGGCCGTACACAAGCAGAAAGCTTTTGTCATGCGTTTCACATTCGAAAATAAGTAGGCCCTATTCAACACAATGAATAAAATTGTGATAATTGTAATGTGAAATGTGGGGTGAAATTGATGATATGGAATTTCAATTAACTTTTCAAATGATTATGAGATCACTGACAGGGATTGAATTCATTATTAAAATGGCTCTGTTTAAAGATAAAAGAAATCTGATATAAATCAGAAAATAAGCCATATTGAATCGGCAGGCTGATATGAAAACCTAGAAAAACCAATAAAGGTAAATTCAAAAATTCAAATATTTAGTTCGAGAGAGAGAGACTTCTATGAAGCATTAATCGAAAAGACAGAGTGATTGAAAAATATGAAATTCTGTCTCTAAAGTAAGGCGTTTTCATTATATGACACGGCGTATCCGGAGCACTGGTCTAGCAGTGTTCGCTTTTACAAGCACGACCGCAGTGTCATTATTTGACAGCCACCGATCTATCTGCAGGTATTATATTAATAACAGAAAATACAGTTCTTACGTAATCACTACTATACGAACTAGACAAGTGCCATCCCTTCGCCAGTGATTTACACCGATTACTCTTCAAAATGACATCCACCATTCTGTTTGCACAAATGTGAGCGTGTCAAAAAGGAATTACGAAGGGGCAGTGCATGTCAAATGTGGGAATGAGCGTGAATATGGTTCATAAGAACATACAGCGTACAGTATCGTGGAGTATTGCACAGTAACGTACAGTAAATACGGTATCTAGAAACATTCAAATGTTCGTTACAATGTAACATTTGTTAATCAGAAATACGTTGTTATATAATTTTCACTCAAAGGGACCCATATCAAAACATTCTGAACATGGCTGAACATGGCCACATCTTACACGGAACATTCTGTATGCTTAACAAAGTTAACTGTCATGTTGACCCACTGCAAAACATGAGGGCATCTATAGGGTGTAGGGGAACAGTATCACTCATTCTTGTACTATTTATCATGCACAATATAATCTATGCTGTTGTCCTCAGGCTATGTTTTACAGTGCTATCATGCATGGGATATATGAGTGACAGATTATTATTGTCCTCAGCCCTCTAAGCGGCCCCGTTTCGACATATTTATCCTACACAGTTATGTTTATATTTTCTGCCTTCCTACATATCCGGGTATTCGTATCCTCGTACGTTGTAGTATCCTCACAATGGTGGGCGAACAGAAACATTTACGAAATCCTCTACAAGCAGGACCCAAAACTACCCAGTTACGATATTCTTCAGAGTGTCTGATATCTTTAATGTCACTTTGTTTAGTTGACTCACTTGCATAATATTAATCACTCGAAAGAAAAATTCATGGTTTCTTTCTTCTGGAATAAGACACAGGTTCACTGAGTGATCTCTTCAAAAATTTTCAAAGGAGCCTTCTTAAAGCGTTTAGAAATTGAAGAAAATGTGTTCCTCCGAAACATCGAGAACTAGTAGCCCACAGCAACATGGACATATCCCCCCACCACATTGGGATTTCATACTATGCCGATGTGAAATCTCAAAGCTTCCTTTACAAAGTCTTCTTTTTTAATTTACAGGGAATAACATAATTCTCTACACAATCAACAATACTGATATTAGAACAGCCATTATCTCCAGAACATGCCTTAAAGGCGGTTAAATAACTATATAAAGACTAACATTCATCTAGTCAATACATTAAAGCTGAGTTCCAGGCTTATACAGAAACAAATTCGTCTCCATCACAATGAAAAATCCATAATTTTAATCGAAAACACCCTGTTGTGTTTCAGTTCTTACAATACAACAAACAGTTTATTTCATAAAAAAACACAACTTTAAATAATTTTTGGTATTTGTTATGGCAAATTTTTTCGTTCTTTCTTTAGGCCATCTTTAGGTACAATTGGCGCGCACTGTGTACTGTGGAATCCCATATTACGCGTAAATAATTATACGAATATAAACGTTTATGTAAAGGTTAAAATTCCATTAGTTAGGGTGTAATATAACTAAAAAAAGTATAAGTATTTATAATCAATTAGGAAGATACTAAGAGAATTTTAACCTTTGCCTAAGCTTGTATATTCTTAATTACTTACTCGTACACCATGTAAGTAGTATGGGATCCCACAGTACACAGTGCCCACTGATTGTACCTCTTACTTAAGAACGTTGGCCTGAAGATGGTCTAAAGAGAGACCGAAACATGTTGCCTTAACAAATACCAATAATTATATACTATTGTTATGTTTTCGACGTCACAAACTATTTGTTTTATTGTGAAAAATCTTTAACTTTTGTTAATGGCAATAATTTCTGTTTGTTCTGGGATCACGCCAGCTGTAGAAAGTCAGATTCACAAAACATTTAATGTTAAATGAGACAGTGTGTATTCGTAATACAACAGTACCTTACGACTTTAATAACACATGAAATGTGCAGAATGTATATCGTAATTACAATACATTTTATGGAGAACGTGCCAATAAATGAGAAATATTTCAATTGCGGTAGGCTCCCTGGTTTTACCAATTCTTGGACCCAAATTTCTCAAGAAGCTTGTTACATTCAGGTGGTAATGAGAATTTCTGCCTTCTACAAAACTCGAATATTCGTCATCGTATTCACAACAGCTTACCATTTGATCTTATTCTAAGTTAAGTCTAATCCAAATCATCCCATATTACTCCTTTAAGATTTAGATAATCCTTCCATCTATTCACATGATTTCCACGTTGTTTCTTTCCCCTAGACTTCTCGATTAAGATGTTTGAGAGTATTTCCCATCTACTAGCTGAACGTTACTCGTGCTACAATTTGTATCCTCTAACTGATAATCAAATAGTTCTATTTGGAGAAGAATACAGATGGTGAATACCCTAATTGTACAACGTTCTCCATATTTTTGTGAGGAAAGAGGAGGGATGTAAGTAAATACAGTTTCTGTATCTTCATTAGTTGCGTAGAAATGCGGCCGCTCGCCTCCTGAGATTGTAGGCTCGAATCCCGCCGGAAGCACGCAAGTTTGTCTGTTGTAATTGTTGTGTTTTATCAGGTAGAGATCTCTGCGACGAACTGATCATTCGTCCAGAGAAGTCCTACGGACTGTGATGCGTCATTTTGTACGATCTAGAAACCTCATGAATGAGGAGGCTATGGCCCGCGTTGGGCCGCAGCGCCACTGAAAAAAAATATTTCATTATGTGTCAAGGAAAAACTAATCTACAGAGCAGATTCTCTGTAAGTCAAAACAGCCTGCAAGAAAATTGTTGAAACATTCACTCTCCGAAACTGATACACGGAATTTGAAGCTTGTATGGAGTAACCAAACTTCGACGTCCAAACGCAACAGTTTCTATTTCTATATTTCTCTCCTGCCTGCGTCTCGCATAACAGGGTCGAAGCTATTTCTTTTGCTATACAGATTTGATACTTTTTTCCGCTTTAGTTCTGTTCCTTGGAAAAAATATGCCTGGGTTACTGTCATTAATCATTGACCCCCTATAAACTCTATAATTCACCCAGCATCCGATTTTGCACCCATTTTTACTCCCACTCTGTTCAGCATTATGGCAGTGATAAGGATAGAACGCGGTTGGAACTCTGCGGACGTACAATCCAGACTGAATATCATAACAAGAACTGGAACTTCTGTCTCCTAAATATAAGACGGATGTCTCTACTCTGCTTAAAAGTGGGTTTCATGCATGCACCAGGCCACAAAGATGCATTAAGGAGGTTAAGTATTGCTCTCCTCTTGGTTGTCCTCGACACCACATAGAAGTGAGGAGTCCGTTTGACACTCCGAATGATATAGTACCGGGATGCTCGGTCCCCATTGGATAGGAGATGGACTGTGTCTAAGAGCCGGTGTGGGTACGGGTGAGGAAAACAATTGGTGTTATCGGTAATAGAATTTCGGTCATCCAGATCGCAGTCAGTTACTTTACTGACTGAGCAACCCGTCTAATTTATGTTTTACGCTGCACGGATTGGGGAAAGTTTCTTCAGAATATAAATTACTCCCAGAGGTAACAATGTGTTTGTACCGTGGATAAACATTTCTTTTAAGGCGTAATTATTATGTATGAAATATATTTCTTGCACCCGTATGGACAGTCAAATCTTGTTGCCGAGAAAATGTAATTTCAGAATAATTCGCGCATTCTAAATCGTACTTATGTAACACACACAGCACATATAAACACATACACACATATACAAACAACACACAAACATACGCATAGAATCAGAGTAGTAAATAAATAAAAAGGCGACCAAAATCTCTTGCCATGTCAGTGGAAAAACTCACCAAATTAGCTCACTACAAATTCCTCTTTTCCTTAGAAGTCACTTCTCTCTTAGCCAAATGCGCGTATAATCTGTGCGTCCACGTTTGTTATTAGATTCCAAACTAAGCAAAGTGTCTAACACTTCCTACTAAGTGTAATAACGTGAAAGGGTTCGAACATAATTCTATATAGCCTACTGGTTGCAACAAGATAACGAGCAGTAGTCACAGCAGAGGACCAATTACAACCAATTAAATCTCGGGTTAGCCTAAACCCTAATAAGCCAGAAGAGTAAAAACTGCCTCCGTACGTCTAGCAAAACTTTGCTAAGTTTCGAATATTTTCATCATTCGTAAGGGTCTCTTGAAATAAGTCTCTGAGAATTTTAAATATTTCATGATCATGCATTGATGCTCAAATGCGACAATCAGACCAACAACGCGAATTTATTATGTACGTTGAAAACCTCCTACATGTTTCGGCCACCTTTTGTAGCCATCTTCAGGGAGGTGTTGTACGAATGATGTGTTACAAAGACCTCACAACAAATGTATAGATATAAAATACGAGTTTTTAATATATGGTTGAAACATGTTAAATATAAAATACTGGTAAAATTACTTGTGCTAAATTCATCTGAGAAATGGAGTGTCATTCTGTTTCTTGTGTTCTAGCACGATCCAATTAGGGTGATGCTGTAGTGCCTGCAGGCTGCAACGTACTGATTTGAAACTCAATATTTTATGTCTACACATTGGTTTGTGACGCCTTCGTAATATGTCCTTCGTAGAACAGCTCCCTGAAGATTGCAACAAAAGGTGGCCGAAGCATACAGGAGGTTTTCGAAGTGTATAATAAATTCCCATATCTTAAATGCACTTTTTGGTTTTATTCTCATATTGAAATCTCTGAGAATACAACAGTATTTATATATAATAAATATATATATATTAAACAAATATATGTATATTAGGCCACATTTAGCTTCAATATGGATGTTTAACAAACAGCGAAAATATTGTAAAAAAACACTGGGTTAATATTTTATTTAATAACACATCATTGCAGTAAACAAAAGAGATTCACATGTCCGTTTCCGACAAGTTTCAGTTTTAACTACCATCCATAAAAAAAGTCGCAATTAGCTGAAAATCCTGTAAAGGCGAAAGTAAACTTGAACTACATTCAGCTCGTACCGCGCAGCAAACACCCTCCTTCTGGGCTATAGAAATCAATCAGTTGATTCTGTTTACGTAAACAATCACAATTTTTTTAGATCCGCAGCAGTCACATGAATGTGCTCTGTAGGCAGCACGTAAAATTTGTGAACGCTGATCATTACAACTTACACATTAAACGTTATACTTTAACCACTAGGCTTCAAGGGTTCAAGGAAGTTGCAAACTGTCTAGTAACGGTCCGGCTAAGAGGATTTCAGAACTAAAAATACGAACAGAAAATCCTGTAAAGTGATGCAACAAGTCGGAGATTAAATTACTATGAGTAGAATCATTTCTTCAGCTGACTCCTTGGTCACAACTCGCAGACCCCGATTCTGAAACGCTACTTCCCATGGACGATCTCGGTGTTAGCACAGTTATGGGTAAGTGTAATCCAGGTTGGATAAATTCTTTCGAAAAATGTTCTGTTCCCTTTATGTGTCTCTTCCTAAACGCTAAATGTTGCATGCACAGAGCTTCACGCAATTGCTAGTGGTATCGGGTCGAATTTTTGGTCTTTACTTGAATCGCTGCGTCTGACAGCCCACGACATCTGTTGACATTTACTCCCCACTACGTAGCACGATGCAGTGAGAGGACTTCCTTGGCCACGTTTGAGGTTCTTGTTGAGTGTTCTGCAGACCCTTGTATTAACGTTTAAACGGACAACAGATCTGATAACGGTCTTAGCTCCTATGTGTTGTTACGCAGCGCATGTTTGTAGTTGCTTACCGACATTTCGGGACAACATATAGATTTTTTATGTGTAACGATGATTTATAAAATTGTTTTTGCAAAATTTTTCTAGTATTTTACACTGTAAATTTGTATATTTGTTTATTTATGTCTTGTTCGATATCCTGATGGCTTTATGACACATTAATTGATCAATGGAATGTATATATGTAGGTATACAAGTATATACGTATGTACATATGTATGCATGTATGTATGTACGTATGTATGCATCCCATCTTCAAGAGTCAAGCAGTCCAAGACAGACCGTTGAATACGGTAGCTCATCTACACCGTGTAAGCGGCCTGAAATCGCGAAAAATCTGAGAAGTTGAAATTGAGACATTTTACAGCTGCAAATGAAACTGGAAATTCTATTATTCATTCACGACACTAACGTCTGCACACTTGATAAAAAAAATATGGTCTTATTTGTTTCTACATGTTCCGGCGTCATTTACAACATCTCCATGGAGCTCTGTCTAACGAAACGTCGTGGTTGTCATGATTGAACAATTTAGTCAAGATGCACGGAATAAACAGTGTCAAAATGAAAATTTTGGGTTTAACTCAAGAAGCTGTATGGCTGGCTGAAGCAGTACCCCTCGTTATTTAGATTCAGGACCACTTGGGTAAGATTCTCGGCTAGAGCAATGACTGTCCTGTCCGAATCACCCTTAATTCTCTGCGGCCCGTGCAAGCAACTGCTGCTGCAATACCTTAAACAAGACCATGGCCTCTCATTCCACTTAAAACCAGCTCTTTATTGACTCCCATCTAATAGACTTAATCTGTGTTAATGGCAGGGCATTTGAACAAATTATAAATATAGAAATAGATACTCTGGCTCTTGAAATATTTGTTCAAGTTTGATGGAATTCTTTCCGGTTTCTCTTTTGGTAAAAGAGGAAGTATAAAGTTTATTTCAATTACTTCTAACTCTTTGAACATTTAAAGTAAGTTAGAAAGAAAAGTGGTGGGTCGGGTAGCTCAGTTGGTATAGCGACTGATTGAGGGCTGGACGGTCCGGGATATAATACCAGAGGGGATGAGATTTTCCGCTCGTCCAGACCGGCCCTGGGGCCCTCGCAACCTCCTGTACAATGGGTACTTGGTCTTTCCCGGGGGTAGAGGCGGCCGGCGCGTGGGGCTGACACCCCACCCTCATCTAGTGCCGAGGTCCTAGAAAGAGCAGAGTTTTACCTCTACTCGTCCTAAGTGCCTTCGTGACCTATAAAAAGGGTGAAAACGTGCCTACCTAGAAAAAAAATCGGGGCTTAAGAGTTACGGCACTGTAAGGAATACTGCTTTACCTATTTTTTAAACTGTATGATTTAGATGCGAGGGTAATTAGGCTAGAAAAGTACTGTTTACTGTTATGCTGAAGCGTATGTTCAAGAATTTTTTCAATCTTATAAATATGTAGAAAGATACACATGCGTCACGTGGTAGATGAAGCATACACGTAGATACGCACTTACCGTTTGTCTCCGAGGATACTTTTCGTAATTTATAAATTATTTCGATCCAAATTTGAATGCCAACAAAAGTAAGTGAAATTAAAAATAAAAATTCAATTAAAATAGCGATACTTTCCTTCTGAGACTGTATGTCGTGTCGGCCTATGCACAGTTACCGACTTTTCGGAGTAACGTATTGCTTCCATACTGTGCCACATCCCAGAATAATGGAATTTGAATTAGTACTTCTGTGAGGTCCATAAATGCTTAATTCTCTGGGTGGTTATTCAGGGAGACAGATGGACGAACAGTTACAGTTTACCTGCTAGACGCTCTTTTGCGACCTGTCATTGTGCGAGCGGCAAGAATCGGAAAAGGCGTATCAGAAGAACCTCATTTTATTTAAGTGTATGATTTGTGACAGGCACGCTTCCACTGCTGTTGAGAATATTCTTAATGTTCGGCTGTAAACTCTTATTATTATTACCACGGCTGCTGACACTACTACTAATACTACTGTTGACATTCTTAATATTACGCTGTAAACTGTATTATTATTATTATTATTATTATTATTATTATTATTATTATTACCACGGTTGCTGACAATACTACTACTACTACTACTACTAGTATCAGTACTATTACTACTAATAATGTATTTATTACCATACTTATTAATTCGCCAGTTTGTTTGTTTTGTTTGTTTTTTGTTTTTGGCGCGACAGCTCCCGGTGGGCCAGGACATCCTCATTCTTGAGGTTTCTAGTTCACACACAACGACGCACCACACTCGGTAGGATACCTCTGGATGAGTGATAAGCTCGTCGCAGAGCTCTCTACCTGAAAACACACAACACTCACAAGAGAGAGACACCCATGTCCTCGGTGGGATACGAACCCACAATCTCAGCAGACGAGCGGCCGCAAATCCACGCCTTAGACCGCGCGGCCACTGGGATCAACAGTTCTCCAGTACAAACGCGTTTGGTAGGCAATCACTATTTACAGTTTTATGTAAAGTTTATTCGATAACCAAACAGGAAATGCATTTAACTAGTTACATATACCAGTCACGCACAACTGACTTCAGTTTAATGCGATATTTCCACATAAAATTCGGTTGGTACGAAACACAAGTCTAATATAATTGATTTTAAGTTGAGTGTATGTCTTAGGCCATGTGGTTTTGGTTTTTCTATGCGTTTAATGCTGCAAGACAGACTGTTTGATGATTCTAGTGCCTAGGATAGGTGGTGTATTTGATTTCGTTTTCTATCAGGCGGAGGCGTGTATATGCAATAAGTTTCTGTTTTAATTTAATTAATGTAAATGGAGAATATTGTTTGGGAGATAAACTTTTATAGGTGTCCTTCGGTTTCTTATTTTTCTTTCTTATTCCTCCCCTTCTTCTCTTCCTCCTACTTTCCTTACATCTTGGTGTTTGTGTTAGGCAGTAACATTTTTCCTTCCTATTAGAAAAACAGACGAAGGAAGTAACTATACTTCCATTCAGCAGGCAGGAAACATACATACGTCAGCCTGACAGTTTTCACGGAAATTCTGTGCTGCATTCAGTCTACGCTGAAAGGCGTCTACACAACGACACAATGGCTACAGCTCCAATCCTCAGGAACTAAGCTACAATATCCCCAAGGTTCTGTCGTTTCTCATTCTTGACACCCCAACTGTCCCACCCCCCTTGCCATATTCTGCTTCCCGCTGCTTTATCTTCGAAATCAATGCGAAGTTTATTCTCTTATTAGCAATCAGACTCACGGGAACCGAAACGACACACATCCAGCGCGTTCAGTACGTCGCATATCACCTTGTTAACACTTCGATGCAAAACCTTCAACCAAACAATGAATAAGAATGCGGCTCCCATGTTGCAGTAAACGCACACGGTCACAATTAAAAAAAGAACATAAGAATAAAATCGAACTAAATGCCACTTATTACTTTATTATGCTTATGTTATGCTCAACATGTTTCGGGCACCATTATTCCCATCAGCATGAGCTCACGACGATAGCGATGGTTACCACATAGGCCGTCTGGTTCTCGAGTTGCTGCTGGATGGAAGTTAAGTGCAGGCAGGATGGATGAGTGTCCGGACCGAAGGCTGTAACAGCCTTCGGTCCGGACATTCATCCAGCAGCACGCACCGGCCGCACTTTACCCCCGGAAAAGACCCAGTACCCATTTTAGAGGAGGCTGGGTGGGCCCCAGGGCCGGTCTGGAAGGACGGAAAATCTCGTCCTCACCGGGATTCGATCTCGGACCGCCCAGCCCGTAGTCAGTCGCTACACCGACTGAGCTACCCGGTCCATTCACATTTTAGTTACAGATCTGAATATACTGGCTAACACAGTTCAGCGGGTAAAGGAAGCAGAAATGCAGAAGTGGGTGATCATTTACAGACATTATGTTATGTTAAAGTCTGCTCTTAACATACCGGTATGTTCCCAGCTGCAGAGCGTGCGTAAAGCCAGCAAGACACAATTGTGTTTAAATCTACATACATACTTTTCTGTTTGTTGATAGCGAACGCGCTAAGTTAACAAATTCACTCATGCTACAAGCAATAAAAGCATCTGAAGATAAAAAGGTTCGCCTCACTTCACACGCATACAAATAACGCAATATTAGAAGATTTGAAAACCCTTACTTAAGCAGAGACTACCCACAGCTAAAACCAACACAACTAAATCTGTTATTAAACTCAAACCATTTATCCCCACACCTTAAATGCGAAATATCACGAATATTACTTACAAAACCTGTAACGTCACTTTGTGTGTTAGTAACTGTTTTCATAGAAATCTTGAAAATACGATACAAATAAGTAGAAAATTTAATCACATAATCTCCGAGCCCCGTCACTTTTAAGTACACGCACATTAAATTGCAGCTAAAATTCTTAGAACCTCTTGAAACTCTACCACATGCAACGTATTTTGTGTCGTTATATTCTTGATTTGCAGCATAAAGTAAAATGTCACGCCTAGGCCTTACGGTTCTGCACCCATTAAAAGTTTTCACTTTTTACTTTATCGAACACAATCCCAAAGATGTCATACAAGTAGAATCCAATTTGTCGGTTGAATGCACACGAAGAAACCTGTTACATGGTATAAATCATAACTTGAAATGGAAACTTTATTAATGAACTGAACGTTATAATAAAATAAAATACTATAACTTCACAATCTTCCCCATTTCACGTTTCTGCCTTCCTTCTCTTCCTTTAGATTCACATCTTCTGTCCCAACTCCCCCCAATTCTCCAATTTCAAATTCCCATGTTCGTTTCTTAAATTCCATTTTTTTTTCGGAAAATCTTGGTACGTCAAAAAAATTCCTTCACTTTTTAAAAAGGATATGAGCTGCTTGTATTTACGTAATTTCCTTAAATTATACATAAGACTAAGGTGAACAGATTGGGTGTCAGATCAGCCGAGAGACAAAACTTCGCGTGATGGTGCCTAACATTTTTATCATAATTATTGCAGTTTTTCTCTGCAATACAAAATGTATGTCAGCATGCATCGAACATAAATCAATGAGCTGGAGTAAAAAATCCCCGGTCACACCAGAATTTTGGGCCCTCGGTATTGAAATATTTTTGTGTCGTTCTCCTGGTACTTTGATTTTGGAGGTGCCGCTAGGTTTGATGGAAATTCTGTAGACCTCTGAATAAGACTGGTGCCTTTAGCTAGACACATTCAGCCTAATTACCAAGGTAAGACACTGAAAGTTTCATTGCAAATTCCACATTAGAATTTATAAATATTCGTTTGTATTAATGTTCCGCCGTTTGCATTACTCCCGTTAAAGAAACAGGTGTTATGTGATTGCACTCATGTACACCAATGAAACAATGACAGATGTAGGTGACATTATAGGCTTTAGGGAAAATACAATATCAAAATCCTTACAAAATACGAATTACTGAAAATAAAACTTCGGACACAACGTGGTTTATACCACGCGGTCAAGTTCCAGCAAAAAAAAATAAGTTTATTTTATTACGAAATCATTCTTCTATTTTACTGAAGCTAAATCCAGGTAAGTGTGCTTGACATGCATTTGATTCATCAAAGTAATTGATGAATAAAAGGTTCATAAGCAGGAAGTAAACACGAGATTATTGAGGGGCAAAGAAGGGATGTGATTCGTCTCAGAATTAGAATGGTACTATGAGAATAACTAAATCGGTACTCCATTATCTTAAAAATGTTCAAGGAATGTTAGTCACAGAAGATGAATAATGGAAATCAAAAGCAAATTAATGTTTCAAGTAATAAAGAGATAAAATTAAGTGAGGAAGAAAGAAAAACGAAAAGGAAAATAAAGACAAGACGAATGGCAAAATAAAACTAAAACCTGCCAATCAGTGAACCTGAAAATATTGTAATATGTGTCTTGCATTATTTCAGAAAGGGCCGAAAGGTAGCCAGTCTTAAAGAGACGCCTGCGTTTGTGCTGAAATTTGCTTTACGCCCCAAATAATACTAGACGAAATAGGAAAGTTGGGACAGCGCGACACAGGTAACGTCTTACGAGGGACGCTTGAAGCATCAGAAGTAGTTCAGCAGGGCACCAAATTGTGGCGAGAAAGAGGAAACAGGCCTACTGCAGAACCCACTGTACACTTTGCCAAGTCCCGTGTTTAAATGTTGTAGGCTAGACCCTAACTCATCAGAGTTATTTAGATTACCAACCACTAAATGTGTCCTTATCAAATTTTGAACACAATTATGTGAACTTTCTTCGTACTTGCCCATTATGTTTTGCCTATTTTTCAAAATACGATTTTAATCAGTTTAAAAATCATTTAAGATATGTTGAAAACAATCGCTGGAATTACAATAATATAAACAGTCAACTGGATGCAACAATAATAATATTATTAATAATTTCAATTAGCTCAACATGTTTCGGGCGGTAATTTCGCCAATCCTCAGGAACACTAGACTGTGTTTACATCTTGTGGTATAATGAACCGACGATGATGCAGCATTATTATTGTTGCATCCAGTTGACTGTTTATATTATTGTATCAATGATGCACGTTCACACAAACATAAAACTGGAATTACAATTCAGTACCTACAGAGAAATATAAACGGCTTTCATGATCTGTACTTTAAAAGTCTTTATTCGAATCGCGGCATATCAGCCGATAAAGTCGAAATGATTTCATACCTTTCATTATCATTGCTGTCCATGTTAAAGCTGCCGTAATATAAGCTTTTTTAGTTTCCATTGTCAAACTAAAGCTGGCCTTGTATAGTTAAATACTTCACAAAAATTTAACTCTGCATATTTTTAAATTCGTAATTATCCCACAGCACTCAGATCAGCACCAAGTAAATACAGACAGAGCGTTTAAAAGAACAAAAAATGCCGAGTGTAAGCTTCCAGTGCAAAATGTTTTGTCCTGTTGATTCTGACACGTTTGTGGGGGGAAAAATAAATTTGCAAATATATTTAAAACCTTTACTTTGTTCCTTAATTTTCACTTTGTATCGAGAACGTATTTTATTCCAGTACAGTGAAAATTACACAGCAGCTCAGAACAATTTATCAGCAGACTGTATAGACTACTGTAAAGGTTTGGGCGTAAAAACTCGCTCTTCTGATAAGCATATGAAAACACACCGTAAGCCTGTTTTCTTTCCCATGGTACAAAGGGACTGAAAATGGACTGTCAACTGCTAATATAGTAGAAAGCGACTTTAGTGAATACAGTATGTGTACCGAGACCGAACCGACTGCCGCAAAACGTTATTTGTCTGTTAAAACACGGTCCAGATCCGTTAATTGGTGTCATGTATAAGTGCGTTACTTCCATGAAGTCCCCGTTATTTTGCATGAGGCCTTCCATGTTTCATTAGCTGTCAAAAACAGTGTACATTTCACGTCACAAAATTAAGAACATTACACGTATATCTCACTACGGCGCCACTGTGAGCGACAATAGCTCTTCAGAATCATAGCAACCTAACCTGAATTTACGCTTCTGCTGTCACGTGATTATACCTGCTACGTACAAAAGTGACTTCCTATGTTAGCATCCCTTCAGTTCTGACTGCAGAAGAATACTGACCTAACTGTACACAAATACGCCACTGTTGTGACGTCAGTTCCGCCTCTCTAGCCAGATGACAGAAAAAAAGAAAGAAAGAGCAAACAAACAAACAGCCATCCGGACATAAGTTGCATACGACACAAAAGGCCCTGATCTAGCTGTTGCATATATCCGTGCCCTTGTTTCCTTAGGAATGTTATTCGCCTGTAGATTCAGTAAGATATGTATTCGTATGTAATCGACAGTACGGTTATGAATTAATTGGCAGGTGACCGTTACACACGGATAATGTACTGAATACACAACAGAAGTACAAATTTATAGCGAAGTTTGTTGTTAGAGTATTTAAATTTGAAATCAACAGATAACTAGTCATTATTAAGATGACACATCCGTAGTGTGTGTTACGAATTATATATATTCAGTACGCTGCCATACACACCTTTAAAATACAAGTGCAATAGGCAACGTGTTTCGGCTATTTTAATGCCATCATTAGACATTAATTTAAGAACTTAATGACTACTTAAAACTGCAATTAGGAATGCGATCTAACCCTTTACAAAACAATGACACATATTAAATTATTGACAGATAATACGAAAAGAATCGGACTACAAAGTGTAAGAGTTTTTTTTTATAATTACGTTCTCACAAGTCATTACAATACATGCAGTCACAATGTAAAGACATTCCTAACACGACATATGATGCGGAATGTTAGACATTCCCAAGTCATGACATATGAAGCCAAAAGTTACATATTGACAGGGGGCGCTAATTACGCAGAATAATAAATTTAACTTTGAAAAAACAAGCAAAGCAAAAATATTTGTGGATTATTAAAATGCGCCGGTCCCAGTGGCCGCGCGGTCTAAGGCGTAGGTCTACGACCGCTTGCCTGCTGAGATCGTGGGTTCGAATCCCGCCGGGGGCATGGATGTCTGTCTGTTGTGAGTGTTGTGTGTTGTCAGGTAGAGGTCTCTGCGACGCACTGATCACGCGTCCACAGGAGTCCTACCGAATGCGGTGCGTCGTTGTGTGTGATCTAGAAACCTCAAAAATGAGGAGGCCATGGCACGCGTTGGGCCAGAGCGCCACATAAAAAAAAATTAAAATGCAGCACTGAAACTTTGGATTCCATAACAGTAGTAGGAGACTATTACGGTATTAAAAAGGGCTTTAGTCCATTTAACTAATTAAATAGCTGTGTATTTAGTACATTTAATAGCAATAAATTTTGAGGGACGAATCCCAAATTTATGTCAATTAGGGGAACGTTTTATTCAAGAAAGTGTGTAGGTGGAACAGACAGTGTGTTCCAAAACGCCCACACATAAAATTCAGACGCCAGGAAATCACCCAAAAGAAAGAACATAAACATTCACAACACGGCTAAAGTTTGAAATCAGAAGAAAGTATCAGTTTTCTGATTATTCATCTTCGCTAGAAACGGAGCCTGAAGAAAACTTAAAATCGGTTTATTATATTTCGCAGCCGACGACTCTTGTGGTCTAGTGGTCAGAGTATCTGACTACTAATCATGAGGTCCCGGGTTCGATTCCCGGCTCTACCGTGGGAATTTTCCCTGAAGGGGGGGGGGATTCCCGCTGTGACCATGGTCTGGGTAGATTGGTAGAATTTAGATTTAAGGGCCCTCCTGGCATTACATCTTCCTCTATCACCACTCACATCATAGGGACAACGTAACTGCGCCTCATGGGCGTCCCAACCTCAGAAGTCGGTTACAATCCTGCCATGCCCAGGAGGGAGGACCACGAAGTCCACAAGGACATGTGGTGGCATTGGACAAAAAGAAATATTTCGCAGCCAGCAGTAGGCTATATTGGTAACTCAGCGGAAAAATTAATAGAAGTAGCAAAGAACGGCAGTTTTGGTGGACCGCTTCATTATCCTCTGCTACACAATCAAGTCCTTACTGCACAGCGGCGTAAATTTGAACACATATGTTCAGGCAACAAGTCTCGTCAATTCTTTTTTGGAATCTGAAATATTTTAAATCCAGGAGCATTTCACATATAGGCCTATATCTCACACAATAAATTCCGTGTACTCACAAATATTTTGTCGCAGGAATAAAGACAGCCTATACACAAAAACCTTCTATGTACATATCAAACAAACTTCGCCTTCAAAGAGAGGTCGCTCGCTTTTCAAATTTATTTCGCCTCCCGATTGCATGGCTCGATGCTCAGCTGTTTATGATGTTTCTATAGTAACGCTGAAACAGGAAAGGGTTTGGTGAAGCATAGCCCCTACGTTCTCGTTTGTGTTCTGCTATTCTATTGTGACACTACCATATTTCAAATTAAGGCAACGTGTCTGCCCTTTGCCTGTCCTCTGCAGACAGATATTACCAACACTCTTGCAGATTAAGTTTCCCGACGTTTCGAGACATGTGGTCTCGAAACGTCGGGAACCACTTACCCACTGACGCGGCATCATATCCAGGAAGAAGGGAAACCTAACTTACACCGCTGCAAAAACCTAAGATGTAGCACAGTGATTTATCACTATAAAGTTACAAGTTTAATATTTTAATATATTGTCCGTCCTTATTTTCAAATTACGACTTCGCAAAACATAGAAGATTTTGAGTTCTAATGGCTAAATGAAGTGCTACTAAAATGAGTTCAGTGACGTGGTAACCACAGCAACAAACAGAATGCTGACCGTGGTCAAAATAGCAAACATATTAAGACACGAACAATCCATACGGTAGTAACAAAGGTAATGTACAAATAGTAAGAAGAGTAAAGTTATTATTACGTTTCGACATCTGTTCAATGTTCAGATATTCTAATGCTGGGGTGTCCAGCATCTTGTAAAAAGACAGCTGTTTTTGTAGGATTGTTTCCAGAATAATTGTGTGAAAATCACAACACGTGTTACGCCTAACAGCTTAAATTATTGTTTACGTTTTATAATATAATATAATATAAATATGGCTGCGGGGTGCACAAAAAGAGTGGATGAATATACGCGGCCCGCGGCGTTAAACTGTATGTTGTTAAACATTACGTATTGGTATTATTTACAAGGTCAACGACGATGACTAGAATAAATTTCAGAAAATTAGAAATTGTGTATTTTTTAACGAATTAAATATCTTCAAGTTTGTTTTCATGGTTAATTTTACGAAGCTCCAGTTAACTCAGACTATAAAGTGATAACTTCGATTGTTGAAAGACAGCTACGTAACAATGGAATTGACCGCCTGAATTAATTTTCGAAGTGTGTTCGAGAAACTTGTTAGGGACATCTAAGGGCATTCGGAATATCACAGTCCCAAAACACATTCGGTAACTCCTCCACGGTTTGCACCTTTCGAACCGTGTTTAGACAGAAACGCGGGAATACATTGGTCCTGAACTGATGGCGAGTGAATGATCGCACACACGTATTCTGCTGCTAATTCATAAAAATATTTGTAGAAGGACCACAAAAGTCCGATTGCGATAAAGGGTACTGATACACTGGCCTATTAATGAGCATTACTAGATAATTTGATCGTTTTAAATACTGAAGACTGACTAAAAGGCTTAAGCACTAGTAAAATAAAATACAATCTCTTCTTATTCCTCTTCGCTTAAGTCAGCCTTTCCCCAAATCTAGAATCTTAAATATGTTTTTACAAGAGAAATATTTGTTGGAATGGGGTTCGCTCCGTTATACGATAGCGAAGTTTGTATTAACACATGGCTCCAGGCTGACTTGACGAAGCTCCACTCCACTGTCGGCAGTCAAATGACAAGAGGCTGCTGCGACATTTTTTTTACTATAAAATTACGTCTTTGTTTTTTTTTTTACTTCAAAATGTAAACAAAAGTTTTTCGTAGCGTTGAAAGAAGAGAAAGGGGGGAGGGAGGAATTGATTAGATCCTTTTTTTATGTTTGTTCGCTTAAAATAAAACATAACATTTCACATTTTCCCACTCAGTTCGTCTGCCTTATTAGGGTAAGTTGATGCAAGTGAGGCGTAATGATGATGGTAGGAAAACTAATTTCCAGAAGGCACAAAAGAGCATATGATGTTAATGAAAAGAATAACCATGGACTTGGTACACAGTTTAATGCCTTACTAATTAAAAGCTCGTCCTCTCTTCTCTAAAATGTCTGTACATACAAATGAAGTGTTCCATTAACAGCCTCAAGATCCATGGCGTCACTGTGACGTCTTGCATTATTCAAAGCGCCCTGTGGTATTTCCAGTCGTTGCTTCCTAGTTCAGTTCTTTAGGTGCTTTCTCGTTGCTGTGGAGTGTCTATTAATACAGCTCCGTCCGTTTGCCAGTTCATCCGTCTGCCCGTACAACTGGAGAATATCTACAGGTATTTTCATGAAATTTTGTATCGAAGTATAATCAAGACCGCTTGTCAGAACAGTTCAAATTTGAATGACGGCTGAAAATATTAAGGACCGCCCTACAAGTATCTTCACGCAATTCAAGTCACGCTAGGAAAATATGTAGACTGGCAGACTTACTAGGATAACAGAGCAACATAGAGTATGTACGGAAATAAATTTCCTTTTCGGCACACAGGCTAGTGAGCTACGATATGACACAATGGTGGAAAACATGGCTGTTTGCGTTTCATCTACAGTTCCTTCTGCCGAACGCGCCTCTAAAGCTTATGCTAAGCAACTTACAATACTGTTAATTTAACGAGCCACACTTCGTTATGACGATAAATTCGTGACCTCATATCTGTCTTTGCCTCTTTGCTAATGTATCTAATTATGTCATCTTTAAAACGGGAGCAGCACTTTCCTCCGAAACGTCGGAAAACAACATATAATGCTGTGTGATGTAATAACCAAGAAGAATATCACTGAGCAACACTAGCCGTTGAAACTTGAAAATTCCTGTGTCAATAATTATCCAAAAAGATGCAACAATATACAGTATATTTATACCTGCAAACTGCTCTACATGTTTCGAGTAGTAACTCCACCCATTATCAGGAGCTCATGTCACTGGATCTACAGCATCTGATATCATTGAGATCGTTACTGCTAACTGTCGTGAACGTGAGTGGATGGGAGCCGGTTCCTATGCAGTCACCTTCACGACAGGTAGCAGTAACGGTCTCATTAATACCAGATACTGTAGATTTAGTGATATGAGATCCTGATGATGGGTGGAGATACCACCCGAAACATGTAGAGCAGTTTGAAGATATAAATAAACTGTATATTGTTGCACCTTGTTGGATAATTATTGACATATATTACGCGATGCACGGACCATTGAATATAAAACTGAAAATCCCTATTTACCCGCGTAGTTACAAAATCGATTTCGAATAAAAATATTAGCATTTTCTCTCACTGAGGTAGCTTCAGTACCGAATAAGCCGTCGGAATCAGGTAACGCAACGCTGCAGTGTTCACAGTTTGAATCGCCTGAAGTTTTCTCATAAGTCTTTTTTTTTTATACATTTCTCCTGTAAATAACTGCAGCTGACTGTCGCGTACATATTGGCAGTGCGTGGCTGCAACTAGCACATAATTGCCTGCATTATGGTACAGCAGACAGCTGGACAGCATGCTGAAGTCCACCTCCTCCTGTAAAACCTAAATTTCAGGATTGCATGGTCCAGTTTCGCCATAAGACACGATTGCCTGAAACTACGTACGGCAACAACACAATCCCCTCTCTTTGCCTGCACGAACACCCAGTGAGCGAAATCTGAGTTTTCCACGGTGTTGATGTTGAAGATTATGCTTTTCTGCGCCATGTGACGTGGTTAACAGATCCGGGCCTTCAGGAAGAAAGTGGCGCCTCCTTCTTCAAGAGCTGAGGACTGCTCGAAGATGTCATCAAACCCGCCGAACAGCTTCAAATTCCTGTTCAGAATCCTTGTCTATGTTCATTGTATTTTTAGCAAAAAGAGACACGTAATTTTGACTGACATTACGGTCAGGCGAGCAGGCAGCTTAACTTGTAATTTCGCTACTAGATTTGTTGTTGCATCTTATGCAGCCGATCATTAAACGATCTGTAATTCCATATTTATAATCAGTCTCACTGAACAGCCAGGGACTTCGTTCTAAATTCGCTGCTTTCGTCACGGTGCAAGAGTTATAGACCACGTCGCTTCCATTAGGATAATACGGTAATCTGGGTAATAGGGTAATGCTGGGTAATAGTGTAATACTGGGTAATAGGGTAATACTGTCTGCAGGGAAAATAATGTATACTGTCAAATCAGTACTGATAAACGTACAATTATGGCTACATTATAAACCAGCAGCTGATATACAGTTAGGCGTCTGCAAATTTATGACAGAATTCCATTAGGTTAGAAGCGCTCATCGTAACACAACAGGTGTTAGCCGGTATGCGGAATGTTTCTGCCCACAGTAGAGTAAGCAGGTGTCTGTCTCGTAGGAAGCATCGCAAACTGATTGCAGCACGTGCAAGCATTTAGCGTGCTTGATTCCTCTTCTTAGTATTCTTTGTAGTCCTTGATAAAGTGGCTGGTAGGAGAGATAAAGGGCACAGGATCTATACCGCATTGTACTCCACTTTGAAGCCTTATTGAAGTAGTTAACATATTAACATAGAAATACAACATATTATATTTTCTCACTGCACTTTAGGGTCCAAAGCTTGCGGTGGAATATTTGAATGATTAGCGAACCTGTTTCTTTATTAAGACTTCCGGTCCTCTGGCATGTTAGGTACGTAGGTTCGTGTAATGTTTGCCGAATTGTCGGAGCAGCCTGTAGGTTCCATCTGCAAGGGACCGATGAGTTGCAAGGTTATCCTGAAGGGTTAATAACCAACGATCAAGTTAGGATTTGTACACATCACATTAGAGCGAATTCCTCAACTACACAGTTCAGGAAGCATGATCTCGCGTACCTACTTGTTAATTGAGGCCCTCGGAGACTAGTTTTACTAAGCGTATCATGACTTCCACAGTGTATGCAGAAATTCTAAAATATTTTGTATCGGGCTATATTCAATTCTCTCTATATCTTCCCCATTCATCCCTCACTATAACACCACCATTACACCGTATAATATGAACCAATAAGAAGTACTATTTTCTATTAATTTATTTCAGTAATAAGTCTTTACATGTTTCGAGCAGGTTTGCTGCTTATCGTCAGGAGGATCAACTGAGTATAAACAGCAATTGGCATAGTCATGCGTTA
>Ga0131853_10003767_pt1 | contig 27267 bp, 24 predicted proteins | sample TergutLab28metaG_FD_92764 | JGI IMG/M metagenome (GOLD analysis project Ga0131853, IMG submission 92764) | Labiotermes labralis P1 segment gut microbial communities from Petit-Saut dam, French Guiana - Lab288 P1 (version 2) (version 2) | ecosystem: Host-associated > Arthropoda: Insects >...
AATATCAAAGTCTTTGGTGGCGAAAAAATCCATGGGTTGCCCACAGAAGTGATAAATGAAAATAATGGTAAAGTATTTTACGATATTCGCTACCGCACCATTGCACCAAATAATAACAAAGAAACAACAGAATTAATCATCAATGTAGAAGCTCAAAATAAATACCATGTTGGCTATCCTCTAGTCAAACGAGGTTCATTTTATGCTTCACAAATGCTAGTAAATCAATACGGCGTTGAATTTGATAAGATTGATTACAACAAATTAAAAAAAGTTTATTCTGTCTGGATCTGTCATGATGCTCCGAAGAAATTCGCTAATAGCATTACACGTTACGAAGCAACAGAACAACATATCGCTGGTTATTTGAAAGAAGACAAACAGAATTATGATTTAACTTCTGTCGTGATGATTTACCTTGGAAAAGCAACGGATAAATCATCATCACCAGTTTTGAATCTATTAAACCGTCTACTTTGTGAAAAGCTAAGTGCACAGGAGAAATTAGAAATATTAGAAACGGAATACGATATTCCAAGAACACAAAAATTAGACGAGGAGTTGACGCATATGTGTAATTTAAGTCAAGGGGTTTTGCAAAGGGGATTTGAGCGTGGTATAGTGCAGGGAATTGAACAAGGGATTGAACAAGGAATTGAACAAGGGATTGTACAGGGAATTGAACAAGGGATTCTCAAAGAAAAAATTGAAATGGCTAAAAAATTGTTAACAAAAGGAATGTTAATTGAAGAAGTCGCTGAGCTCATAGAAATACCGACTGATCAATTATCATTATTGTGTTTAAATGCTTAAAAAAACACAAATGAAAAAGGTACAACTTGAAAATGATAGACTTGTCCACAAAAGAATTGCCCACATAACTACAGATGTTAAGCCATTAAATACAAAAAAATACATCTCACAGCTTTTCACAGCAAAAGATGTATTTTCATTGATGGTAACTAATCCCCAATTGCAATCTCGTGGTCACTTCCATTTTCTCCATAATAATCACAAGATTGTTACGCACGGTCCCCTCACTTAAAAATAATTCCGAGGCAATTTCCTTATTACTTAAGCCCTGTGCCACCAATTTGGTAATATCAAGCTCTCTTGGTGTCAACCGTTTAAGTGCGGGATTTTCTTTTTGAGTTAGTTGCTCTAGCGCACCAGCACTCATAATGCCTGTACCAGATTTCAGCAGTCTTAGACGCGTGGCAAGATCAACAAGAGGGTCTGTTTTAAGGAGATAGCCACTTGCACCTGCCGTCATGGCATCTCTAATGTGTTCTTGATCAGCAAATGTTGTTAACATCATGATGAGAATATCAGGGTAATTTTCTTTGATAAGGCGAGTAGTTTCAATGCCTGTGATATTTGGCATTTGAATGTCCATCAAAATGATATCGGGCTTGTCTATTTTGCAAATATCTAATGCTTCACGACCATCTGTAATGGCATTGATGACTGTGAAATCAGGCTCTTTGCTTAGCGTGATTTTTAAACTTTGTAAAATTAATTTGTCGTCGTCGACTAATAGGACTTTAATCATGTTAGGTCGTCTCCTTTTATTTAGCTTTCTTGTTCATCCAACGGCACCACACAGATGAGTTTGAATATCCCCTTTTCCTTGCTGGTTGATAAATTTCCACCGACTGCACCAATTCGATAACGTAAATTAGAAATCCCTCTTCCAGCTGTTGTTTTAGTATCAAAAACACCATCATTTTCCACGTAAAGCCTAATAATTCGAACTCCTACATCTACATCCACTTTGATATAAGATGGGCTAGCATGACGAGTGGCATTGGTTAGGGATTCTTTGAGACAGATGGCCAAAGTATTCCAGAGAAAGGCTGGTACCTGTGTCGTATCTCCGTAGGCTTTAAAGCCAATTTCAGCGGGATAAGTGTCACAAACTTCTTGCAGTAGGTGAATGCCTGGTGCATCTGAAGGCATGATATTATGAAGGATATCTCGAATTTTCCCAACACCACCTGACAACCTTTCTAATGTCGCATCATACATCTCTAAAACTTCCTCATCTTCAATAAGTCCGCGTAATGTTTGAAATGACATATATGAGGCAATGATATCATGTCCTGCATTGTCGTGAATTTCCCGAGAAATGCGCGCCCGTTCTGCCACTGTCGCTAGGCGTGCATCTTCCACTGAAGAAGCAGTAAGTGCCTCAGCAAGGCTCTCCATTTCATATAACTGACTTTTAAGTCCAAAACGTCGTTCCAATTCTTTTCCTTTTTCTTCTTCTAACGACCCTAGAAAATAGCCTGCCAAAGATGTCACAAAAGCAAGCATTAGAAACTCTGGCATTTGAGGAAGATATTGAAAAAGATAGACGAAGACTAAAAGTACCAGATACTTCTTTCTAAACAACGCTTCGAAGATGATTAGAAGCAAGGCATAATTAGCGTATTCCCAATTGCCCAGCATGAAAATGCAAAGGAAGCAGTCAATAAAAATAGTAAGCTCCATTTTGGGCAGCCTTAAACGCAAAACAAACAAGGTACTAAGTGCTAGAATAAGAAAAAATCCTATTTGTTCTCCAACCCTTGTCCCGAAGAGAATCAGAAGGATAAAACCTAGTACTTTACTTATGATAAGCCACTGGCGTGGTGTCAATTGAAATTTCATGGGTTACTCCTTAAATGATGCATATCTTTATTTTAACCAATTAAGAGGATTTTTGCAAGAGAAATTTCACAAAAAAACTACCACATAAATACATGGTAGTCCATTCAGAGGTTTACAGATAGCAAAGTGTTAAACTTGCCATCTTTTTAAAGTAGGGAAAACCTCCATAATGCGGGCTCTTGCTACATCATCGCTTTCTCCCTCTTCTTTCCACCAAGGGATATTCCCTTCCACAGCCTGCTCTAAAGTTTGAGGGAATGTGAATGCACCTGCTTGATAACAGTGAACACAATAATCTCCACTTTTACTTCCATTTTGCTCCGTTCCCTTCTTTTCTTCCGTATCCATGGGCATGTAACACGACTGACAATGTAATGTTGTTTCCATATGCATCTGCTCCTTTTTCGTGAGGGGTATTATAAAATACCGCCTTCGTAGTATTCTCCTGTAATTTCAATAAGATTGTGATCTGGATCGACCAGATTGAAATAATAATAGCTAGGATGGTGACTTGAAATTTCTGTGAATGGCCCAATTTTTAGATTTTTGACACGTTCATATTCCTTGGTTAAATCGGTTGTTGAGAAATTTAAAGCGAATTTATGAGGATATATCTCTCCTTCACCAACCCTCCCCAAATGATTCTGGCTCATAATGGATAAAATACAATTCCCATTAAAGCGAAATTGCGCGAATCGCCCATCACCTAAAATCGTCGCCCTTCGATTAAGCAACTGTTCATAAAAGCGAATAGACAAACGGAAATCCTTAACAATCAAGTAAAGTCCCCAATTCAACATATGATCACTTGGTTTCAGTAATTCAGGCGATTTCTCCAACAACAGATCATCCGTTGCAATTTCCCAAATCTGCGCCAAAAGGACCACTTTATCAATATCAGGCATGGCCGTTCCCAATTCCCATTTAGAGACTGACTGACGACTGACACCGAGGAGCTCTCCCAATGCTTCTTGAGTTAACCCTCGCATCAATCGCTGTTTCTGAATGCGCATGCCAACTTCTAATTTGATATCCATCCTTTCACCTCTTATCCTAGCAACATAAGTATATCACAAATAAACACCCATCTACTACCAACTAAAATTAGCAATTTGTCAACTGGTAGTTGCGCGCTACCTTAACCATAATACATTTCTATTAAAGATTGTAACCAAAACACAAGCCCAATCGTCAAACCATTATGTAAAACATGCAAAATGGTCACATGCCAGATGTTCTTGTTATTTCTCAAATAGAAATAACCAAATACAAGTCCTGCTAAAGAATAGGTAATAATGTGGATCCATCCACCTATAATCACATGAACAAGCCCGAAAATAAGACTTGAAAAAATCAAACCATAAATAGGCTTCCAGTTGAATAAATTTATCAATACAAGTCTAAAAACAATCTCCTCAACAATAGGAGCAAAAACAACGGCCGTTATCATCATTAAAATGGGCATGGCATTAAGCGCGTTGACAATATGTTCTTGATTAGCTGCCGCCTCTGTGGTTCCCAGTAGCAACACAATGCTATTTCCTACAAAGATAGACGAAAAAGTCAATAACAAGCCAAAGCCCATTTGTAAAATAAATTTCCCCCACGATTCAATCTTTTTAAAATCTTCCTTAAACACATGTCGACTTAAAAAAAGCAAAACACCACAGAGGATCAAATAAGCCAAAAAATTCACAATGGCCATTAATTCCATGTCTCTCATCCCAAAAAGTAGTGCCCCTACGATAAAAAATACCATTGGCAATAACACCATTCCTACCACATAAATAACCAGAATCGACACTTTTTTTCCATTTGTTAGCATAAATCAGCCCTTCTTTCTTGAAAAATTCTCCCTTATAGTATATCATATATTTAACGAAATTAGAATGAGGTAGAGAAAATGATTGAAATTGATTATTTAAAAGTTGGAAAAATTGTGAATACCCATGCCCTTCAGGGAGAAGTCCGCGTGATTTCAAGCAGTGATTTCAAAGAAGAACGCTTTAAAAAAGGATCGAAGCTGTTCATTGATTACAACGGTGCGTACATTCCTGTAGAAGTTAAAAACCATCGCGTCAATAAAAACTTCGATTTACTCAAATTCGTCGACCTAAATCATATTAACGACGTGGAAAAATACAAAGGTTGCGAATTATTAGTCGATGCCAGCGAGCTAGAAGCATTAGAAGGTGATGAATTTTACTTCCATGAGATTATCGGTTGCATTGTTAAGACGACAGATGGTGATGAACTAGGCATCATCGACGACATCCTCCAAACCGGCGCAAATGATGTGTGGGTCGTCCGTCAAACAGGAGAAAGAAAAGGCGAAAAAGATGTGCTAATTCCTTATATCCACGACGTAGTCAAAACGATTGACATAGAAAACAAAACCGTCACAGTCCAGTTGCTTGAGGGGTTAATTTAATGAAAATCGACATTTTAACACTATTCCCCGAAATGTTTGAATCCTTTTTTACAACCTCCATCATCGGACGGGCACAAGCAGAGGGAAAAGTAAATTTACGCACCATCAACTTCCGTGATTATTCAAAAAACAAGCATCATAAAGTAGACGACTACCCTTATGGTGGTGGACAAGGGATGTTGCTCACTCCCCAACCGATTTTCGACGCAGTTGCCGATATTTCCGGGGAAATAAAACCACGAATTATCTTGCTTTGTCCACAGGGCGAAAGATTCACGCAAAAAAAAGCTGAGGAATTGGCTCAAGATGAACATCTTGTGTTTATTTGTGGTCATTATGAGGGGTTTGATGAGCGTATTCGGCAACACTTGGCAACAGATGAAATTTCATTGGGAGATTTCGTTTTAACTGGTGGCGAAACAGCGGCGCAAGTGATGATTGATGCCATAGTTCGTTTGCTTCCAGGTGCTTTGCCTAAGGCTAGTTCTCATGAAGACGATTCATTTTCAAGTGGGTTGCTAGAATTTCCGCAATATACCCGTCCTGAAGATTTTAGAGGGATGAAAGTCCCTGATGTTTTATTGTCAGGTAACCATGCCAATATTGCTAAATGGCGGCGTGAGGAATCTTTAAAGCGTACTTTAACAAGACGTCCTGACTTATTAGAAACAGCCCCTTTAGATGAGGTTGATTTGAAGATTCTAGAAACGCTAAAAAAGTCGTTGGATTAAATTTCCAGCGACTTTTTTTAACTTATGATTTACTCATATACAGGGCGACTTCTTCCTATTCTTAACCTCTGACCCACGCGAATATCTGTTGAATCTCCCATATCATTTAGTTGTTGTATCGTCCCCATATACATATCGTAGTAGCGAGCAATAGAAAACAATGTATCTCCTGCTACAACTTCATGATAAACTTCTTCCCAATAAATAGGAACTGGATAACTAAGATCCCAGTGAAATGGCCAAAAAGCAATGCTCCCATCCATCTGACTTTCTTGGAACACATACCAATGGGTTACGCCAGAGGCATCTCTAAAGGTAAAACCACTGTTTGATACAGTTCCAACATGATTATAATGCGTCAAAACAACTGGCCTTCCTGCTGCTACATCACCAACGTCGTGAGAAACACCAAAATTCGCAAAGTTTAAATTTTCGTCCCAACCAACAAACAGAAATTGAAAATTAGTCACATTTTCACTAAAAGTAAATACTGCATTCAAATCCGTCAAATCATCCATTTCTGAACCTGACCAGACAAATCTTGAATGGTCTCCTAGAAGTGCAACTTCAGCCGCATTGAATCTTTCGATGCCAAAAACCCTTGTTGCTGTTCCTGAACCTGAGTTAGGAGGTGCTGGATTCGTATTGGATTGATCATTTCCTGTTTCCCCAGGTACATAGAAGTCATATTCAGAACTCCATGAAAATGAATGCCAGTAAATATTGCCATCCCTTTGACTTATTTGAAATACATACCAACGTTCATTTCCATCAGGGTCAAGAAAGTAAAAACCACTAGCAGCAAGCGTGCCACCTGAAAAATAGTTGGTTAATACGAGATGCTCATTCAAACCTTGAAAACCTAAATCTCCTACTTCATGCAAAATGCCCATTACAACAGGCTCTCCATCCAACGTCGAACCTAGTTTAAGTAAAGCGAAATCCGAAATAGGTTGATTGAAATCGAAAAGTAAAGTCAGTCCTTCAATGTCACCAAGATCTGTTGCATATTCAATCTCAACGTATCGTTCTAAAGCGTCACGATCTTCTTGAGTAATAATATCAATTGTAAAGTCAAAATCAGCAGTGGTTGAATCATTATTGTCATCCACGCCATTTTCTGTGGCATCTGTTGGTGCTGGTTCATCTGTTGGTCCTCCATTTCCCCCATCTCCACAAGCCCCTAATACAAAAATTAGCCCCAATATAAGCAAAATTTTTGCTGGTAAAATACTCATTATTTTCTTCATCTCATTCTCTCCTCTACTTGTTCTAGATCCCTCCCATAACGCTCAAAACACCCCTTTATGGTAATGGTAGCTTAAAGCACAATACTTTCGAAATGAAACCACACAAACTTAAAAGATATTCTCAAGCTGATCCCCGAAAGGGCTCACTAGGTTATGGAAGTAGTCTATTTTATAAATTTAAGGCAAATCTACGACGATTGCTTCTAACTCGACGCTTCCTAAGAAGGCACCCTTATACACCACATTACTTTGTGTGTCAGAATCCCATCTCATATTGGCACGCCATTCGGAAATGACAGGTGTGATAATAACTTGTGAACCTTTCATATCGGTTGTATCGAAATAGATTGTTCCTCTAGCGAAATCACCTGTATCGTATTGACCTCTTCTGGTGACTTCTGCGAAGGTTGTCCCTAAATCATCAGTGAGATACCAGTCGACTAATACAATTGATGTGATATATGAATTATCTTGCCAATCATATCTCATGATCGAAGTGGCTCCTTTTTCAATAATTAGTTGATGAAGGGCAGAACTTTGAAAATAGTCAATGACAAGTCGTGTAGGGGTAATAGATAAGGAATTAACACCACCCATCAATGAATTCCTCCACCCATATATATCAGCTCGATCAAAATCATATTGATAAAACCTCTGCCCCACATAGATGCTTGTGCGTTCACTTTGTTCAAGAGGCGTTCTAAATTCCCAAGGCCCCGCTGCAAAGATGTCTGTCATCCAAAGGTCATCCAGTTCCGCTAGTGGAAATTCTGCATCTGGATTAGGATAAGTGATGCTTAGATTTGTGAAGCGGGTGAAAATCTCTATTTTATCAGCATTTTCTATAATTCCAGCCAGTCGTGGCGAGTCACCACGTAGAAGTGGGATATGAAATACAAAGAAGAAACGATAATCATCTACCCAATGAAGCGTTGGCTCTCCAAGATAAATCCCAGATAATCCTGTTGGAATTTCAACATCATCTGCGAAAAGCGCAAATGTCGATTGAAAGCTATACGCTTCTCTACTAAAATAAGACATCGCAACTTCAAAATCTAAATTTCTTAGCATCTGCTGACTTTCAACAAAATAGGTTAAAATAATATTCCTACCATCAAATATCGCTTCATTTAAGGTAAAGGCCACATCATCCACAGTTTGCGTTTCGTCAATAATAGTCGCATACTCAGATAGGCTAGACAAGTCTTCTAGTCGGGCAAATATACCACCGATAATAGGAATATGCTGCGCCAATGCTGGAAAAGTATAACCGAAAGTTGGGATTCCAATGATAATCAATGCAACTGCAACGGCCAAATTTCGCTTCCAATTGGAAGTTTTTTTCCGATCTGCTAATCCTAGCTCAACTGCATTATTAATAACCCGTTGCTTTTTAATGTCGTCTAATCTTTCCATAAGAACACCTCCTTTACCAATTTCTGCGTGGCATAAAAGTTTGCTTTAACCGTCGATTCAGGTATCTCCATCATCTGAGCAATGTGGCTGAATGTATATTTTTCGAAGATTTTTAACCTAAATATTTCTCGACTTTGTGGATCAAGGCGATCGATAAATTCCTCAATCTCTGCCAATTCAACACTTTTTTCAGCACTCACTAGATTGCTGTGTAAGTTTTGATTCAATTCCTCATCAATGCTTATCACGCGATCTTCTTGATAGTCTTTACTTCGGTAATAATCAGCAATTCTCCTTCTTGTAATCTGGTAGAGCCATGTGCGAAAGCTTGATTTTTTTTGGTCGTAGTGGTCGATGGATTTGAGCATACTTACAAAAATTTCTTGTGTGATATCCATGGCAATCTCTTCGCTACTTGCCCGTTTGAAAACATAGCCATAAATTTCATCGAAGTAGTGACTAATCAGCCCATTTGCTGATTTTTTATCTGCAGATTGTTTGATGCGTTTAATCCATTTTTTAATTTGCCGATCCATATCCATACAACCACCTCCTTATCAGTCCTACACTTTGATATTCGTAAAAATTGCCGAAAGAGTTATAAATTTTTTGAAATTTTTCAATTTTTATTGCTATTAAGCCTTTTAAACTCCTCGATAAGCTCCACTGAAATGTTAGATTTATTGGTTTAAAAACGCTTGTTAGGGCAAATAATTTCTTGATGCGTGACAATTGAGTGAGATATGCGAGCCTTGCTTGAAGTCCTTTTATTATACCTCAAATATCCTGCAAATAAAAATCGAATGCGAGATTTTCACCTTTCACATTCGATTTTATTGAATCCTTGAGAAGGCGATTCAATTAATTCCCTTTTTTAGCCTTACCATAAGCAGCTAATCCGCCTAAAATAGCAACACAAACACCAGTGATTGCTGCACTTACACCAGCTACTGCCCCTGTTTGAGGAAGGGTTTGTGGCGTTGTAGGTCCAGTTGTCGTTGTGGTCGGGACTTCAGATGGTTTTGTCGCTGCTGCTGTTGAAGCTTCTGTGGCTGATTCAGTTGGTGCTTCGGTCGGCGCATCTGTTGCGGCTTCAGTTGGTGATACAGTCGGAGCTACTGTAGCTGCTTCAGTCGGTGGTACAGTTTCCGCTGTAGTTGGGGCTTCAGTTGCTGGTTCATTTTCACTGATCTTCTCTATCTGGTCAATTCTACCATTTACTAAAGTAAATCGGTAGGTAGATTCAAAAGGATTTATTTCCATATAAGGTTCTCTATGCCAACCCGCTACTAAAACAGTTGTTTCGACTATAGCACGATTTTCACTTTGTTCAATCAACGTATGTTCAGCCGTTGTCCAATCGGGACGTACAACGCCTGCTCTTGCTGTATGAACGTAAAGATTACCGTCGTACTCTTCGAATATAGCCATCGAAGAAAAGTAATACGTTACTAAGCCACTTTGCGCTTCCAAGCCATTTTCTGTGTAGTATTGCAATAAATAATTTCTTATATCATCAATACTCTCGAATCCAGATGTTGGTAAAAGTTGGTTAAGGCTAAACTCTTCAAGATGCTCTGCGGTTGCTGGTTCTCCAATATGCTCTGATGCAAATGGTCCTTCAAAGTTCCACCAATTTTCCCAAAATGTTCCCGCTGCAACAATGGTTGCGCCAAATTCTTCAATTGAGTCTTCACCACTTGCAAATGCTGGTGTCACCTTAGTTATCAATGGGCTAATCGCTAATACTAAAACCAATGCTAATTTAATTATTTTTTTCATTTTTATTCTCTCCTTAGTTTTTGCTATACACTTATTATAGCAGAAAATTTCCAAAAAAGTTGGGTATTTCTGTGGCAATCCTTAGATAATTTGAGGCAATTTTGTGGCTTTTATGTGGCAGGGTTTAATTATATGGTGATGGTGAAAAAATCATATTTCGACTAACATGCTCAATTCGACTATCTACAAAAGTAAAGCGATAGACATTTTCAGAAGGATTCACATCCATATAAGGGGCTCTATGCCAACCCGCTACCAAAACAGTTGTTTCGACTATGGCATGATTTCCAGCTTGTTCAATTAACATGTGCTCCGCTGTTGTCCAATCGGGACGCACAAAGCTTCCATTACCTCCAACCATATATAAAATACCGAAGTGTTCTGCAAAAGTAAAGTACTCTGCTGACATGATTGAATCCACCCAATTTTCTGTGTAGTATTGCAATAAATAATTTCGAATATCATTCAGATTTTCAAAGTCTGATTCTGGTAATAATCGAATTTTATTCCCGACCGTCTTATCAGGATCAACATGCTCAGGCGCAAATTGTTTTTCCCAAAATGTACCAGCACGAACAATAATTCCACCAAATTCTTCAAGGCTGATTACTACATTTTCTGTTGGTTGTAAATACGCTGATTCTGCAACTTCTTCTGGATTATACCAAATCATATTTCGGTTAACATCATCAATTCGACCATCTACGAAGGTAAAGCGAAATAATGATTCTGTTGAATAAATCAAGTCTGGTTGCCAAGCTCCTGCCAAAACGGTCGTTTCAACAATGGCACGATTTCCATTCTGTTCGACTAGGACATGTGTGGCAGTTGCCCAATCAGGGCGTGGGAAGCCTGCTCTGATGTTATGCATATATAATATATTAAAGTATTCCGCAAAAACAAAATACTCTGCTGACATGGTTGAATCTACCCAGTTTTCAGTGTAGTATTGCAATAAGTAATTCCGAATATCATTTAGATTTTCAAAGCCTGATTCTGGTAATAATCGAATTTTATTGCCACCTATCATTTCTTCATAATCAGTATGCTCAAATCCCCCTCTCATGAACCACCAATTTTCCCAAAATGCACCCGCTGTGACAATGATTTCACCAAGTTCTTCAAGGCTAAGTTCTACATCTTCTTCTGGTTCAGATGACGTTCCCTCACCACAAGCTACTAATATAAATACAAAGCTAAATACAAATAAAATACAAATCAATTTTTTCACGTTCATTCTCCTCTCTCATTAATGTTGCCATAAAATGCACTCCCTTTAGGGCAAATCAACTACAATTGGTTCAAATTCTATTCTGCGGTTGAAATCGCCTTTATGGGCTTGCCCAGAAGCTGCATCATCGTATACAAGTTTAACACTCCACTCATAAATCACTGGGGTAATAATGATTTGTGTGGCTTCTGGATTAGGTGTTTCAAAGTGAATAGAACCCCATGCACCATTGCCTGTATAATGCCCTGTTCTGCGCTCAATTTGTGATAAGGTTGTTCCTAGATTGTCAACGACTTGCCACTGACTAATTGATAACGCCGATAGTCGATTAAGACCAAACCAAAGATCTTCAGCATTTATTAATGACTCCCCCTCTTTTAAGATAATCGCATCAATGCCATCAAGAGAGCTTTGAGCAGAATACTCAATCGTCAGTCTCAATGGCGACACTGATATCAAATGAACACCCATCTCATACTTATCACTAGATACTCTCTCACTAACAGGGACTATCGTTCGTTCTCCTCGTTCTACAGGTAATCTAAAATTCCATGGTCCCTCAGCAATAGTGTCAATCTCCATCCAAGGATATTCATCTAGCCAACCTGTGAAAATACCAAAGTTGGAGAAGTTTGAAATTACTTCAATTTCTTCAGCTTGCGAAAGTGCTTCATATAATAACGGTGAAGGACCTTGAATCAGTGGAATGCTTAGAATGAAGAAGAAAGTATAATCATCAATCCAATACATAAGAGGCATTCTCCCAGTATCAATTCCAGACAAACCTGTCGGAATTTCTTGACCATCAACCATGACCCTGATTTCTTGATCTAAATTATAATCAAGCCATTCTATTGTTCTATCAAGTTGTTGCTCACTTTCAACCAAATAAGTCAAAAGGATTCCTCGTCCATCAAAATAAGCTTCATTAAGTGTAATAGATATACCATTCGCTTCCTGTTTTTCTCCAATCATAACCGCATAGTCAGCCACATCTTCAAGCCATGGCTGTTCATGAAGATCAGTTCTTGAAAATATACCACCAATGATAGGAATGTGTTGTGCTAAAGCTGGAAATGTATAACCAAATGCTGGTATTCCAATGATAATGACCGCTGCTGCTATTGCTAGATTCCTTCCCCATTTGGTGGATTTTTTTCTTCCTGAAAAGGCAATTTCTACAATGTTATTAATGGCGCGTTGTTCTTCAATGTCATTTAAAAATTCTTTATCAACCATCTTTACCAAACTCCTTTCTGATTAATTTTTGTGTGGCATAAAAGCTTGTTTTTACTGTTGATTCGGGTAATCCTGTTATTTCGGCAATTTTGCTAAATGTGCAATCTTCAAAAACTTTTAGTCTGAATATTTCGCGACGGTCGTGATCGAGGGTGTCGACAAAGGCTTTTATTTCATTGATTTCCACTGACTTTTCTATAGATGGCTCAAACTTTTCTCGATCAAGCAAAGTCAAGTCGGATGTTTCTTGTAAAGATTTGGTGTAGGCTGATGACCGGTAATAGTCAGCAAGGCGTCTGCTGGCGATGGTATACAGCCATGTTCTAAAGGTGGATCTGCTTTCGTCAAAGTTTTTGATGCTTTGTAACATGCTGACGAAGATTTCTTGTGTGATATCCATTGCCACGTCTTTGTCAGTCGAACGATTGAAGACGTAGCCCAACATTTCTCGGTAGTAGACCTTCACTAAAGCATTGGCTGCCTTTTTGTCAGGATTTTTTTTGATTTGTTTAATCCATTTATTAATCTGCTTATCTGTTTCCAAAGTCATCCTCCTTTCGGTTTTTTTGTGACGTCATAAAGTTATTCGTGTGGTCGGTCGAAGAAAGTTTGAAATTTTTTTAAATATTTTTATTATAGCACAAATTAGCTCTAAAAAATCGGGTGCAATAAGTATTTTTATGATGATGGGCACCGATCATTTTATATGTTTTTTAACTTCAAAAGTTGAGTTTGTTACAAAAAATCCCAAATGGCGAGACTTCATTCCAAATGGGATTCGTTAGTTTGAGGGGGTAGTACTAAGAATTTCACTGGGATCGTAGAGTGGGAAGTTAAGACCATTGAAAACTTCAAAGGCACGGGAAATGTATTGATAGGCTTGATGATCTTCTTCGGTTCCTGTTCTATTAGCACTTAGGATGACGAGAATGTAGGGAGATGGGGCATAGATAATGCTCATATCATGCCAGGCACCCCCGTAACGATGGTACCAGCCTGTTTTGGATGCTACAGGATAGCCAGCGGTGATAAATGGGAATTGATTATTCAGAAGGTTTCGCCTGAATTCTACACTGTATGTTTGTCCCGATTCGATATAGGCATAAATGGCTCTAGCGAAGAAACCTATGTCCTCAGCAGTGATTCTTGAGTAGAAAATGTTGCCTTCGAATTCACGGCTATCTCCTAATAATCCTGCAATTGAATCGGTATAACCTAGATGTCTAAATGTTCGGCGTAGCATTTGTGTGGCAACGTTATCACTTTCATAAAGGCTGAGAGCAATCAGTCTACGGATGGTGAAAGCTTGTCCGTACGTGTAGTTATGACGAATAATGCCACTGCCACCTAAGTGATCTGCCTCTGTGAAATAAATGGTTTCGTCTAAGTCGATGTATCCTCGCTCTGCTTGCATGTACAACCATAGTGCAAAAGGAGCTTTTATAAGACTAGCACCGAAAAATTCTTCCTCGATGTTATGTTCAAAACTGCACCCAGTTGTTAAGTTTTCAAAATAAATGGCGACGCCCTCTCCATAACGTTCTAAGGCACTGGTCAAGGGTCTGTAATTCAGATTCTCACAAGGATCAATGGTTTCATATATGTTTGCTTCGAGCGGTTCATCTTCAATGTATTCTCTAGTCAAGTGAATGATTAAGGTGGTGATTCCTACTGTTAATAATAGCAATAAAGCAACACCTGGCACCACCACGCGCTTGATGATTCGGTTCCTTTTCCATTTGATATAACGTTCTCTTGTTGCTTGATCCATATTTCTTTTCATGTTCATACTTCCTGTCTTGTGGTGGTGTTTTTTTGTTCTTCCTCATATTATACCGCAAATCAAAACCGAATGCCACTTTTTGTCATATTCGATCGTTTTTATGGTCATTCTTCAATTTTCACACTATTATTTGTTACTTTCAATTTCTTTACGAATTGCCAACACGAAAGATATATCCACATCAGCACCTTTTGCTACTTTTTCTTTTGAAAAACCTAATTCTAGAAATCTTTTTATCATTGCTACTTTTTCAGATTCAGCATGTTGTTTAGCTTTAATGCGCTCCTCTTCTCTTGCCGCTTCAACTTCAATGATTTCCTGTCCTTTATATCCTTCAAATAAATCGGTCACGTTGATGGTTAAGTTCTCTAATACGTTGACTTTGATAAGATCGCCTTTTTGGTAGATGGTTGTTTCATAGGAACCTGATTTTAGAAGGTTGACCATGATTTCTTCTTTTCTTGGATCGACAATCCAGTATTCTTTGACGCCTACTGAAAGATACTTGTTATATTTTAATACTCTATCGTGATTTGGGTTGGATGGAGAGAGAATTTCTATTATGAGTGTTGGTGGTCCGTTTAGACCTTTTTCATCTAGTAGCTCTAAATCACAAATGACCACTAAATCAGGTTGAACAACGGAATCTTTTCCTAGTCCTAAGTCAATTCGTACGTCAAAGGGGGAAATGTAAACTTCGCATGATTTTCCGTGTAAATAAATTCCGAATCTTAGATATAGGTCTCCTAGTAACCTTTGATGTTTTTCTGTTGGAGCTGACATGTTGTAGATTTTTCCGTCTATTAGTTCTATTCGTTCATCTTTTGGCCAGTTGAGGTAGTCTTCGTAGGTATAGATTCGTTCTGTTTTGTAAGCTGCGCTTGCTTCTTTAACCATCATAGGCTCTGTTTTTTCGTCCTTGTAAACTACGTCTTCTTTTTTGATTTTTTCTTTTACATCTTTTTCGTTCATTGCGAACACTCCTTTTGTTGCTTAGATTTTTATATACATTTATTGTATAACATCCCCATCAATGTGTCAATATTTTTCGACACTCCGTACCACAATCCTCCTTTACAAAATTTACCCCTCACTATACATATACGCAAAAAAATCGAAAATCACTTGTGAAATCAAGAAATTCATGAAATTTACACACTTTTTACACAATTGTGTAAGCTTTTTGTAACTTTTGAAGAATTAAGGCAACAAAAAACACCTTATCCAACTGGATAAAGTGCTTCTTGAAATTTTAACCTTATTTCGCAAACGACTCAATGATACAAGTGTGAGATTTATTCTTTTTATCATAATTAATACCCACAAGAAGTAAATTCCCTTCGTATTCATCAAGGGCAGAAATATAATTTTTTTTCTTAACTTGAGCAATCGCGCCTTCTACCGTATTGTCCCATTTTAACTCAACCACAAGAGCAGGCATATCTTGGTGCTTTTTACGTGGTAAGAAAACCAAATCAGAATAACCTTTTCCAGTTGGTAGTTCACGAATGATGGTATAATAATCCTTCGCCCCATATAAAGCGAGGCTAATCACGCAACTAAGTGAGTTTTCATCATTATAAGCCAAAATCGAAGTATTTTCCTCATGAACTTTCTCAACACCTTTTGCGACAGCCTCAGCATCGTGATTCCAAATAGCTTGAAGTAATTTATTTGAAGCGTTAATGGCATTAATAACGTTGTTCCATTTCAAATTTTTCATGGAGGTAATAAATTCTAATTTTACTTCCTCGTTTGGAATTCTTGCCGTTTTCATTTCGAAATTATAAGATAAATAGCCCAAGTGAATAAGAAGAGTCAGTACGTCATCAGCGGAATTAAAAGTTCTCATATCATTACTAAATGAATGGATATCCAAATCTAGTTTTAAACCTGCTAGTAATAATGTTACTTTATCACGAAGATCATCAAAATCAAGCATAATGTAATTTCTCAAAGCTTCAAATGTTTCAGTCTTGTTCCAATAACTATCAAAAAGATCATCTTCTAACGCTGAAACAACCGACTTAGGATTGTACATCGGCTTTCCGCGTTCAATGAAGTAACCATTATACCAGTTTTTCATTTCCGAAAAATCAACATCGTGTTCATAACAAAGTGCCTCTACTTCGTCATTTGAAAAACCAAAGTAATCAAGAAACCTACCTGGATTTGTCATGGAATATTCTTTGAACATATTGAGTGCCGAGTGGGAACCATATTTCTTAATAGGTAAAATCCCTGTCATATAAGCTAATCCGATATAAGCTTGATCTTTTAACCAGAGTCGCAAGAAATCTAAATATTTTTTTTGAGATTCTAAATCATCCTTAAATTCACGAAACAGGCAATCCCATTCGTCAATTAAAATGACAAAAGGCTTTTTACTGTGTGCATAGGTATCTCTCATAACCTGAATGAAGTCTGCTGCTTGATCATACTCAACTTCTGGATAACGCGCTTTTAACTCTTTTGTTATTTTATTTTTAAGCGAATCAAGCAGCTCTTCTACTGTTGTACTTAGGCTCAAGAATTCTTGAATGTTAATCATTAAAACATTAGTTTGATTCAAATGCTTTTCATAACTAGGATGCTGTGCAATTTTTAAATCTTTAAATAATTCATGGCTATTTGCATCAGCTCCATAATAAGCAGCCATCATTTTTGCTGCCATTGTTTTACCAAAGCGTCTCGGTCGACTGATACAAATAAAGCGGCGAGTTGTATCAAATAACCTATTTGTGTGAATAAGTAGCTCGCTTTTATCCACATAGATCTCTGAATTCAAACTGATTTGAAAATCTCGATTACTTGGATTCAAAAAATTTCCCATGTCAAGACCTCCTTCGATTAATATTTAACTTATTATATCACAGCTATGGCGAAAATGATAGTCAAATTCAAGGGGTTTTTAAATTAACCTATCAAGTTTATTTTGAAACAGATTGCTAAGCGTGCAAAAAACACCTTATCCAACTGGATAAAGTGCTTCTTGAAATTTTAATTTTCTAATCATCATCGCCTGGTGGCATAGCCATTGGTGGATCGGTTGGGCGAGTTTGATTGCCAAGACTTACATCAAATGTAATTCTTTGATTCAAAGGTACATGTTGACCGTAGTGGCTTTGTCTAACGATTGTACCCCGATCTTCGTAATGATTAACATAGCGAATATCAACATAGAGAAATGATCCATCATTATTCATTTCAACAAATTCTTGAACTAACCCATTATAAGTCGAACTAACCCTATTTTCTATCCAAGGTCGCCATCTTGAAAAAGTAACCACAACAGTTGCATTTTCCCCATAAACCTCTGTTCCAGGTTCTACTGATTGCGAAATAAACCTTCCGAACTGTATTGAATCATGGTAAACATGACGAAAATCAATATTTAAATCAGAAGTTGGATCATCGGCCATTTCTTGCACTTCTATCATTCGCATATTCGCAAAGTTAGGTACTTCAACAGGTTGCCCTGCTGATAGGGTTAAAACTAAAGTTTCACCTACAGCAAGTCTTGTTCCTGGATTAACGCTTTGACGTAAGACATACCCTCTGTCAATGGTTGGATGTGGTTCGTATTCAAGCTCCACAGTAATTTGCGGATTTTCTGCAATAAATTCTGCTACATCTTCAGGATCATCACCAACTAAATTCCCAATTTGAATCGTTTCTGGTCCTCTTGAATAGACGATGGTTACGGAGTCACTTCTTCTGAAATTCTCAGGGTCTGCTGTTGAAGCAAACTCCACACGAATTACATGATTAGCTTCAATGTCAGGATGATGTTCCTCTTCTGGTCTGACACCGCGCACGGCATTTTCATCTTGCCATGTTCTAATTTGAGCACGCGTCATGGTTTCAAAATCAGGAAGTTCGATGATTTCATTCATATTTGGTCCACGGCTGACAGTAACATTAATTGCTGAACGCCTTGGCATTCTATCTCCAGGCTCACGATTCTGGGCCATAATTTCACCAGCTGCAAATTCAATGCTGTAATCTTCTTCTTGATTAATCGGACCATTGTTAGCTACCCAAAGTCGAATGCTTGGATCCTCAATATCTCGTCCTACAAAGTTAGGTACTTCAACCATATTAGACATACGGAAAATAAAGAATCCGATAATGGCAATAACAATCGTCACAACGCCAATAATGCCATATTTCGCCATCTTGCGCTTATGGAAGGTGTCATCCTTCGTCACTACATGCTCTGGTGCTTTAATAATCGCACTGGAACTTTGGGCTGGGCGAGTCGCCGTACCTGATGATTTCACCCCTGGTATCGGCGCTGTTGATGTCCCAGCTGGCTTTGTTGGTGAGGATGCTTTACCATCCTTTTTCTCAGCATCTGCCACAATTTTATCAGCCAGTTTTTTATTATCTGCCACTGCCACTTTGGTGACATCTACTTTGGTGGCATTCACATCTGTTTTACTAGGTGTTTCTTTTTTTACTTCTTTTTCAGGAGAGGTCGTTTCTTTAACGGGCTTACTATTCTGCTCAGTTAAAGGTTTCTGCGTGTTTCCTCCACTGAATCCTGATAGAAAATCGCCTTTTTTACTCATCTAAAAATTGTCCTCCTTTTAGTTTAAACGTGATATCTGCTTGTGCTGCAATGTCTTTTGAGTGGGTTACAACAACCACACATTTATCATGCTCATGTGCAAGATTTTTCAAGATATTGACGATCTCGCCTTCCATTTCCTCGTTCAAGTTACCGGTAGGCTCATCGGCTAGGATTAAGTCTACGTTTGTTGATAAGGCACGAGCAATGGCAACACGTTGCTGCTCTCCCCCTGATAACTTATTAACTGTACGATCAGCTTTATCTCTCGTAATCCCGATATGATCAAGTAAGTTATAAGCAACTGCCGACTGATCCGCTGGTAATTCATTTTCAGTAATACTCATCGCAACACGTACATTTTCAACCGCCGTCATAAATGGAATCAAGTTATAAGCCTGGAAAACCATTCCGATATGGTTACGACGATACTTTTCAGCACCAATTTGCTTGTTGATGTCCTTACCTTCAAATAAAATCTGTCCACCATGAGGTTTATCTAGTGCACTAATTAACGATAAGAACGTCGTTTTACCAGAACCTGAATCCCCTAAGATTGCATGAAACTTCCCTTTTTCGAATCCAGCACTGATGTTATCTAAAATCACACGCTTAGACTCCCCATCTTGAAAACCATATTCTACATTTACCACTTCTAAAATTGCCATTTACAATTCCACCTTTTACATTTTTTTATTTTAACCGATCTAAGTAAAGATTAGACCAATATTCGATAAATTTTTGATTTTTTTTTGAATATACAGTGCATGAACATGCATTACACAGTTTACACCCTCTCCAATTAAGGCATACATCTATTACATCAAAACCTTCTTTGGATTCAATGTCACAACATATATGACAGGAAACAAACTTGAAACAACCACTGCCCCTAATCCAACCACATAGAATAACCCAATGGTTCCCATAGTAAGAGAAACATCAAACTGATCCATCATCTCATCTACCGACATGCTAGTTCTTGGAATCCCAATCTGCTCAAAGACGCCCCATTCACGATGCCCCCATGGATCATCATTTGACTCTGCTTGTAATTCATTCATCAACATATTATGAGAAACAGCACTTGAAATAAGATTTCCGACGAAAACAGATAGGGTAATCGCCACAAACGATGTTACTAAAACTTCCAATAGAATTTGTGAGATGATTCTTCCTTTTTTCTCACCTAATGCTAAGTAAACGCCCATTTCGTAACGACGGTCACGTAAGAACAACGTGATTAATAAGCTCAAAATCAACAAGGTTGCACCAATTGAAACATATAAAATCCAATTGGCAATATTTTGCATGGTTTCCATTGATGAAGCAATATCATCAAAAGTGCTTGATAAATCTTCAATGCGATGATACTCAGGTAACAATGGTTCTGCAGCAGCTCTAAAATCATCAATGTAAGCTGGATTTTCTAAGACGAATAAAGACACAACTCCTGACTCTTCATCTTCATCACCAGTGTTAGCCACCCAATGCTGTGGCACCTCAAGATCTCTAGCGACAAAAGATTCTTGTCTTGCGAGTGAGGTTCTTCTCATATTATCTTCAAGTGCCCAGTTTGGCACGTAAATTCTATTTAAGCTATCCATTCTATCCCACCACTCTTGACTATGAGGGGCCGCATCTGGATCTAATGGAATGTCATATAAACCTACAATTTCAAATTGTGTTGTTACAAGTTCATGGATATTTTCTTCTGAAAAGAAGTCTGCACCCCAACCCCACCAAATTTCTCCATCTTCATTTGGATAGGTTATAACATTATACAAGGTTAAGATAGAACCTAAAGATAAACCGTTTTGGTTAGCGAACGCTTCTGAAACAATGGCAACTGAACGCTCTCCTCCTGGATTTAAATCGCTCGATGAAAACTGGTTTCCTTGTACCAAATCAATGACACCCTGCTCAATGTGGATCAATTCTTCAGTGGCAGTACCAAGTAGTGAGAACCAATTAGGCTCACCTTCCATTCCGCTGAAAAAGTCACCATCACCGCGATACTGCTCAAGATCAAAACTTTGTAAACCACCTTGAATCATGTAATTGAAGGATTCAACATAAGGCAAATTTGCAATGGCTCGAACATCACTAGGTGTTAATATTGGTCGATTCATCCAAGGATCCTCTCCAGCGTCCCAATCAACTGCATCCCAATCGACACTCTCATGGAATGCCATATCATCAAAACCAATCGACACAATCGGTTGCATGTTACGTCTCAGGTTGGCATCCGTGTTGCTAATGGCACCTTCCACCGAAATAGCACCGGCAATCACCGATCCTAAAATAAATACTAGAAGAAGCAGGATAATGGTTTTTCCTGGCCTTCTAATAATGCTTGTGGTTGCTCTTTTAAAGAAATTCATATGTACCGTCGAATGTTAGAACATTGCGCATCTTGTATATTTAACATTCAACACACACCTCCTTTTAATTTTTCTTCCACTAATTCATCTTGCAAACCATGAATTAGCATTATGCCAATTCATCTTGCAAATCATGAATTAGCATTAAACTCACATCATAACACTTCAATCGGAAATCGACATTATTCCAAACTGAATTTGATCTGAATTGCCACCATGAAAATTATTATAGCACAATGCGTCATTTTAAAAGTGACTCTTAGGTGACAATTTTGTGGCAAAAATGTGGCATTTTGAAAATTTATAGGATGTTCTTTGGCAAAATTGTTGAACAAAAAGGGTTACATTAGAACTTTCTTTGGGTTTAAAGTGACAATGTATATCACTGGCATCAAACTTGAAATGATAACTGCTCCTAATCCAATGGCATAGAAGAGACCAATGGTTCCTGCTGTAAGTGACACATCAAACTGTTCCATCATATCATCAATTGACATGGTATTTGTTGGAATTCCGATTTGATCAAAAACCGTCCAAGGTCGATGACCCCACGGATCATCATTTGTCTCAGCAGTCAATTCATTCATTAACATGTTATTAGAAACAGCACTTGAAATTAGGTTTCCAACGAAAACAGAAAACGTAATGGCAACGAATGCTGTTACTAAAACTTCCATTAAAATTTGCGAGATGATTTTCCCTTTCTTCTCTCCTAGTGCTAAGTAAACACCCATTTCATAACGACGATCACGTAGGAATAAAGTGATTAAAAGGCTTAGAATCAGGAGAGTTGCACCAATTGAGACATATAAAATCCAGTCAGCGATGGTTTGTAAGGTTTCCATTGAAGTAGCAATGTCATCAAAAGCACTTGACATATCCTCAAATTGATGGAATTCAGGTAAGAGGTGGGCGGCAGCTACTCTAAAATCATCCATATAACCAGGATCCGATAAAATGAAGACAGGAATAACATGTAATTCATTTTCTTCTCCATCTCCAGCTGCTTCAGCTATCCACCATGGTATTTCAACATCAGAATTCTCAAAGACAGACATGGTTGCCTGATTCACCTGTCTTGCCGCATCCTCAAGAGCCCAGCTTGGCATAAAGAAGCTTCCTAGAGTCTCAAGTCGACGCCATGCTTCTTCACCATCATCATAATCAATTCGATCACCTAATTCAAAGATTCCGATAATCTCAACTTCCATCTCGATGTGCGCATAAATACTATCCTCATCAGCAATATCATCCAAACTCCATGCCGTTACCTCACCCCAATCATTTGGCTGTGTGATCCATTCATTAAGCATGAAAGTAGAGCTGAGGGATAAACCATTCATATTGGCAAATTCATCTGAAACAATGGCTGGAACCCTATCTAAACCAGGGTTTTGCTCATGACTTTCAAATTGACGTCCTTGAACCATGCGGATGGCACCTTGCTCTACTTGGACAAGTTCATTTCTTGTGGATCCTCTTAGTTGAAATTGTGTAAGGTCCCCGCCAAAACCTCCTCCCATGTTTCCATACTGAGAAGGGCGTTCTAAGTCTGGATTTTTCATGTGAAACGTAGAGATATAATCAAAAAATTCAACATACCCTAATCCGCCAATGGCACGGATATCCTCAGGTGTTAATCGTGGTGCTTGTGGTGGAAATGTCGTTACCCAATCAAACTCATATTCAGCCTCTATATATTCATGCCATGCTTCATGATCGAGCCCGATGGACATCAGGGGTTGCATGTTACGACGTAGGTTGGCATCTGTGTTGCTGATGGCACCTTCTACAGAAATTGCACCTGCAATAACTGATCCTAGAATGAAGACAAGGAGTAGTAAAATAATGGTTTTTCCTGGTCTTCTGATGATGCTTGTGGTTGCTCTTTTGAAGAAATTCATATGGTTTGCCGAATGTTTATTTCACACATCCGACATCCACCTCCTTTTGTTATTTGTTATTAGTATAACAGTTTTTTTCTGAAAATGTTGGGAAAAATAGGGGAAATTCTGTGGCAAAAATGTGGCATTTTGGAAAGTTATTGGCTTAATTTGAGCGATGAATGTTGAAGAAAATGTATTTTAAGTGTATTTTATTGCCCCAGTCTACCAGCCATTTGAGCTGTTTGTTCAAGGTTATTCTAAAGGTTTTAGAGTAAGACTTTTTTTGGTTTTAGGGCAACGATATATAGAACTGGAGCCAGTGTTGAGAGGATAACAGCACCTAGACCAATGGCGTAAAATAGTCCTACTGTTTCTATGTTTAAAGTGACATCGAAGGCTTCCATCATTTCTTCCACACTTAGGGTTGTATCAAGTCCTAGGGATTCAATGGCATTAAGTCCTGTCTCCCAGTGACCTGAGTCCCACGCATTGGTTGGTGTCATAAGTTGTTCTCTTACCATATTGGTTGAGAGCATGCTTGAAGCGATATGTCCGATAAAGAGTGCTAAAGTAATGGCGATGACTGCAATTAGGGTCACCTCTGTCACAATCTGAATAATGATTTTTATTTTCTTCTCACCTAACGCTAAGTAAACACCCATTTCGTAACGGCGATCTTTTAGGAATAAGGTAATGAGTAAACTCAGAATTAATAAGGTTGCGCCGACAGAAACAATGAGGACCCAGTGGGCGATGTCTTGAAGGCTACTCATTGAGGTGGTGATTTCTGAGAATGAGCCTGTTAGATCCGCAACATACCACATGTCTGGAATGATGGCTTCGGCTGCAGATCTGAAACTTTCTAAGTTGTCAATGTCATGTAGCATCATGACTGTTTGGAAGAGTTGTGGTTCTTCGCCAAATGGGTTTTCTGGTTCATCCCAGTATTCGGCACCTATCGCAAATTGTGTATCTAATTCAAAGCGTTGAATGGCTTCGGCTGCTAGGTTTGGGATATAAATTCGATTCTTAAGCTGTCGTCTTTGGTGTTGCACCTCCCATTGTTGGTCTGGATCGCTCATGTCAATATTTGTTGGTTCAACCACATCAAATAGACCGACCACTTCGAATTCAAAAATCATCTGTGCAAAAATATCTTCTTCTGTACGCTCTCGATCCCAATTTCCATCCATAATTGGGCGATAATGGGTTTGGTTAATGGTGAAAAATGAACCGACTGATAGATCATTCGCTTGGGCAACGCCGGTTGAAATAAGGGCAGGGATTGTCGTGCTCGCTTGGGTTAACCAGGCATCTGTAAATGTGACACCTGACGTGAGTTCAATCAACCCTTCTCTCATATCTAAAGGTTCAGGCATTGAGGTTCCACGAAATGTAAACCATCCCCATGGCAGTTCTTCTCCAGTGTGATTGTCGATGGTGTAGCTACCCCCACCATGTTCACCCCGATATTCAAACAATTCAGTTGTTCCCATTTCTGTCATAATCGAATAGTCATAATGCTCTACATAAGGCAGTATCCCAAGTGCTCGCACCATGTCAATGGTCATTAAGTCAAATCGTTCCTCACCACTCATTTCCATCTCACGCTGAAGGGCTACTTCATCTATGTCGAAGGATACAATCGGACGCATGCCACATCTTAAATTATTCTCTGTATTATTTACAGCCCCTTCTACAGCAATGGCTCCTGAAATAACCGCTCCAAGAATGGTTACCAGTAATAATAGAATCAGGCTCTTTCCCGGTCTTCTCTTAATACTGGTGATGGCTCTTTTCAAAAAATTCATATGTAACACGTCCTCGAAAAAATTTTATAATGCTATTATACGTCGTAAATGTGACAATTTGGTGACAACCAGATGACTGCCCTGTGACACTTTCTCATATCCCAACATTTTAGCAGAAAATTCTTAAGAAATGGCGGGGGGAAATCTTAAGATTTTCTTAAGAAAAGCAAAAGAGCGCGTAAACACCAATGCTTATGTAAGTAACGATGATTGTAAAAAAATTCTAGACTTTTCTATCGTCTCGTGTTTGCAAAAGGTAAAGATGAAGTGTTAGCTTTGGCAAAAGTGGGAAATGAACGTGTAAAGCATTTAGAAGAGTTTTTATACTAATTCGCATTTAAAATACGTCTATAAAGCGCAGAGATTTTCAGTCTAGACAAGGAAGTGTTTTGCGTAGAGCCTTAAGGTGTTGCGTGCCTAGAAGGTACGAGTGAAACACTGACGCCGGATAGACTGGAAAGATCAAGTTTTTAGATTCATTTTAAATGCGAATTAATATTACTTGAATTAGGAAGGGATTTGCTTTTATCGGTCGCCAATATTGCATGACCATATAAAAATAGTCTCACCGATTGTAGTGACCCCTAAAAGTTGTACTTAAGCTTTTAGGCAGCTAAATTATTATTATAATATTGTCTGTATTTGACTGGGCTCATGTAGCCCAGTCTTTCTTTTGTTCTTTCATTGTTGTAATAGTCCATGAACCAATCAATTTCTGATTCTAGTTCTTCAAAACTACGATATACTCTACCGTAATATATTTCTTGCTTCAATAATCCAAAGAAGTTCTCAATCGGTGAATTATCTAGGCAGTTAGATTTGCGAGACATGCTTTGAAAGATTTTGTGTTTCTTCAATGCTTTTACATAATTACCCGTCTGGTAAGCCCAACCTTGGTCTGAATGAAAAGTACGTCTATATTCACAGTCACTTGTCTTCTCAATTGCTTCCTCTAGAGCTTCCTTGATTGGTTCATACGTCGGTTGTTTAGATACACGATAAGACAGTATCTCCAAATTATATAAGTCCATGAATGGATTAAGATAAGCCTTTCTTTGATGAAGGACACCTTTCTTATCAGATTCATAATACTTAAACTCTGTTGTGTCAGTTGTGACCTTTTGGTAAGCTACAGATGTCTTAAATCTACGATTAACTCGGTTATCGCAAATGGAACCAACCTGGCCTCTGTATGAATTATACTTTCTGGATTTGCGAGTGTAACACGTGACTTGAAGTTCTAGCTTCTTCATTAGGCGTTGAACTTTCTTTTTGTTGAATGTATATCCACGTCTTCTTAACTCATGGGTTACACGTCTGTAGCCATAAGCTTTATGCTTCTCACATATTTCTTTTATGATGTCTTCTAACTCTTGATCTGGATTTTCTCGGTCAAAGCGCTTTGTCCAATACATGTAAGTTGACTTAGGAAAATCTAATACTTCTAGTATCTCATTTAATTGAAAGAATCCTCGGAGATTGTGGATGAACCTTGAGATATGCTCACTATTTTTTTCTAGCTGAGCGTTCCGCAATCTCCTCCATTCTTTTAAAGAGGCATTCTCTATTTGTAAAGCCCTGATTTGGCGTTCCAGTTCTTTAATTCGATTGGTATTTTCTGGTGCCTTTTTTAGATCCTTGCCTTCATTTTTATTTGAATTTGATACTTTGATTTCTTCTTTCATTGGTGGGCGACCTCGCTTACTGGATAGTCCATCTACACCATTTTTACGGTATTTTCGAAGCCAAGCTGAAATTAAAGGTGGATTGTTTATTCCAAACTCATTAGCTACTTCTCTGGTAGACATTTCTGTTGTTAAGTATAATTCTATCGCATCTAGCTTCATTTGTACAGAGTAATTTATATTCTGACGCTTTCTCATTAAACCCTCTTCTCCAAATTCACGATAGACATTTACCCACCGCTCTACTTGGCTAAAGTGACTGATTTGGTGTTTTTGGGCTAAATACCTATATCCACCCTCTCCTGATAAGTAGTCCTTTATTATTTTCATTTTTAAATCAAAACTATATTTTGCCATGCAAAAATGACCTCCGATTGCTGAACCTAAAGGTTCAACTTTCGGGGGTCACTACA
>Ga0131853_10003768_pt1 | contig 27265 bp, 26 predicted proteins | sample TergutLab28metaG_FD_92764 | JGI IMG/M metagenome (GOLD analysis project Ga0131853, IMG submission 92764) | Labiotermes labralis P1 segment gut microbial communities from Petit-Saut dam, French Guiana - Lab288 P1 (version 2) (version 2) | ecosystem: Host-associated > Arthropoda: Insects >...
AAAAATACTTCAACATTTCTTGCCCCATCCACTACATGATGATTTGTGACGATGAATATTCTGCTTTCATCTTCCTCAAACATAACGCCTGTGCCTCCGCCCAATGATTCTTGGCCTCTTCCAAAAAAGCCTTGACCAACTTGCACAGCCGTTGTTATGTTTACAACAGAGCCTTTAGCAGGCTCAAGCGCGGCTACAAAATCCGCAACAAAGGCCGACGGAGCGGAGCTTGAGCTTCGAGTAACCAACGCCTCGGGAACAAATGCTTCAACATCGTAAGAAGGCCCAGCCATTCTCGATAGCAGAGCAATTTCAATTTCTTTAACAGTCACACCAATTCCGATTCCTGCAAAAAATATAACAGCGGCGCAGGCTACCGCGACAAGCCCTTTAAATCTTCTTCTGCGCGGCTTAACGCTTTTTAAAACGCTTTGAGATTTATGCGCATTTTGTATAAAATAAATTTGATTTTCGGGTATTTCTTCCCTCGTAGGCTCAAGCTCAATTTCAGGCTCAAACTGAGCTTCAAAACCAGCATCGTTTTCAGGCAATTCATAAGCTTCCAAAAAGTGAAAGCCAAGATCACCTTCGTTTCGGCGGTTTCCACCTAAGTTATCATTACGTTCATCAAAATTACTCATAATTAATCAACCTCCTATTATTTCTAATTTTTACCAAAGATTAGTATATGTAAGCAGGGCGTATTATTTTTTGTGAACTATATTGCAGCTGCAACGACCTCTTACTTTTTTTAAGGGCAAAAAAAGTAGGGAGACATCAACTGCTTTACAGCTCGCAAGCATTGGAAACACTTAAAACTAAATATCACAACACAGTATTTTGCACTTTGTACTGCACCGACAAAAGATTTAAACATAAAAACTAACCTTATCTAGCGCGCTTTCCGCCAATTCATTATTTGCATTAAACATCAGAGCCTTTCTAAACTGCTCCTGCGCTTTTTCATACTTTTCACTTTTAAAGCTTCCGACGCCGCGGTTATAAGAAATGTTTGACCGCGCTTCTTTTGTCAAAAGTCCGGATACTGTAATTCCAATTCCGACAAAACAGCCTATTATTGACGTAATAATTAATGGAGCGAACCCTGTGAAAAGGGAGGCCAAAATTACGCCGAGCCCGATTAATGAAGGAACAATTTTCACGTTTATATCCGCGTATCTAAGCGGAGTTTCAGACGTTTTTGCGCCGCCTTCTCTTTCAAAAGAGTATACTTTTGTTCTCGGAACTGCTCTCTCTGCGATTTTCTCACTCTTTTCTCTTGCCGCTGCTTCTTTTTTTAAAAGTTGCAATTCATCATAGTTAGACGGGCGAACTTTTGGAATTGGAACTTTAGTCGCCGCGTCAAGTATTTTAAACGACGAAATCCGATTATCAAAAAGCTTAAACAATATATGAATTTCCCGCTTTAATTTCTGCCCGTTTGCCGAGCGCACATCTTTTGAAATATTAAGCAAGTAATATCTGTCTTGTTCATACGAGTCAATCGGCGAAACAACGATATGGTTCTCAATTTCATCGTAGAAAATATAGGTGCGCATAATGAAGCCGTCAGTGTCCGTTACGTTAGTTGTATCTTTGCTCACATACTTTTTGTCGAGAGGTATGTTAAATTTAATATACCAGTACACTTTTTCAGATGGATCGGCTACATCAATTTTAATATGGCTGTTGAGGCTCGGAAAATTTGCGGTGACGCGTATGTTGTCATTGCCTATGCTTTTATCTGCCAAAAAAATCACCGCCAGTATTATGCGTTAGCCGCCTGCAATTTCTCGGCTTGGTCTGTTGTAATAAGCGCGTCCATAATTTCGTTTAAATCTCCGTCTACGATTGCATCCAGTTTGTAAAGCGTCAACCCTATTCTGTGGTCGGTCATTCGCCCTTGCGGGAAATTATAAGTCCTTATGCGTTCATTGCGATTACCGCGCCCGACTTGACTTTTGCGCTCTTCCGCAAGCTCCTTCGTCTGCTTTTCAAGTTCTAAATCATAAAGCCTTGCGCGAAGAATTTTCAGCGCCTTGTCTTTGTTTTTAAGCTGTGATTTTTCGTCTTGACATGAAACGACGATGCCTGTCGGAGTATGGGTAACGCGTACCGCAGAATCCGTCGTGTTAACGCTTTGCCCACCGTTGCCCGATGATCGAAAGACGTCAACTCGCACGTCGTTTAAATCAAGTTCGACATCAACTTCTTCGGCTTCCGGTAAAACAGCAACGGTAACAGTTGATGTATGGATGCGCCCGCCGCTTTCCGTTTCGGGAATACGCTGGACGCGGTGCACTCCGCTTTCGTATTTAAGGCGGCTGTATGCGCCTTTGCCGTTTACTAAAAACGAAACTTCTTTAAACCCGCCGAGGTCGCTTTCGTTAAGGCTCAAAATTTCTGTTTTAAACTTACTGCGCTCGGCGTATCTGTTGTACATTCTGAACAGTGTTCCCGCGAAAAGCGCCGCTTCGTCACCACCTGCCCCGCCGCGTATTTCAATTATAACATTTTTATCGTCATTGGGGTCTTTCGGAAGGAGGAGGACTTTAAGGCTTTCTTCAAGCTCCTCAAGTTTTGATTGATTTTCTTTAAGCTCCTCTTTTACGAGCTGCCTAAATTCATCATCATTACTGTCTTCAAGCATCTCTTTGGCGTCGGCGATTTCCTGCCGCGCTTTTTTATGTTCCCGAAATGCTTCGATAATCGGTGTTAAGTCGCTATGCTCTTTCATCAGATTACGCCATAAATTTTGGTCAGCAATCGTTTCAGGCGCGTTAATTCTGTCTGTAAGAACTATATACTTATCTTCCAATTCCTGCAATTTATCAAACATGTTTTTGCTCCTTATGCTCTGTCAAATTTACTTGCCAAGGCAAAACTCTGAAAAAATATTATCAATAACATCATCGCTGACTGTTTCGCCTGTAATTTCGCCTAAATATTTTAAACATTCGATTAAATCTATCGAAACGATATCTTCGGTCATTCCGGCTGATATCGCGTTAAGCGCATTTTCTATTGCAGCCTCGGCATTTTGAAGCGCGGTCCTATGTCTGATTGTAACAGGCACAGCTTCTGTTGCTGCTTGGTTAGCAGAGATGTACATTTCGTACATTTCATTCGTTAAATCGTCAATACCTGCGCCTGTTGCCGCCGAAATAGAGATAATCGGAACGTTTTTAAGCGGTATATCCGTTTTATCAAGCTTTTCTGTAAGGTCTTGTTTATTTAAAACAGCGATTATGTTTTTGCCGTCTACGAGTTCAAAAAGTTTAAAGTCTTCAGGCGCAAGATTTTCACCCGCATCAACAACCAAAACTATTAAATCTGCCTGTTCGGTCAATAACTTCGACCGCTCGACGCCTATTTTTTCTATGCTGTCATCCGTATTCCGAATTCCTGCCGTATCGTTAATTTTAAACGGAATGCCTTTTATATTGATAAATTCTGACAATGTATCCCGCGTCGTGCCCGCGATTTCGGTAACTATCGCCCTGTCTTCGCCCAAAAGCGTGTTTAAAAGCGATGACTTACCGACGTTCGGGCGACCGATTATCGCGGTCTGAACTCCATCTTTTAATATTTTACCATACTCTGAGGATTTTACCAAGATTTTTATTTTGGAAAGTAAAATTTCGCACTTACTTTTTATTTCAGAAAGATTCAAATGCTCCATGTCATGCTCAGGGTAGTCAATAGAAGCTTCGATATTTGCAAGAAGCTTTAAAATATCACTTCGGTATTCATTAATTTTTGCAGAAAGCCGTCCGCTTAAGCGCCCAAGCGCGGAATTACGCATAAGTTCAGTTGATGAGTTGATTATGTCAACAACCGCTTCGGCTTGTGATAAGTCAATCCGTCCATTGACAAATGCGCGTTTAGTAAATTCACCGGGTTCAGCAAGCCTTGCTCCTGCTTTAATTACTTGCGAAATTACTGCCGCGCCGGATAATTTCCCACCGTGACAGCTTATTTCAACGACATCCTCTTTTGTGTATGACTTAGGCGCAAGAAAAACTGAGACTAAAACTTCGTCTAATACATGCCCTTTTTCATCAACGATACTTCCATATGAAACCCGATGTGACAAAAAAGCATCATTTGAAGTCGTTTTGTATATTTTTTTCAATATATTTAAAGCGTCCTCGCCGCTCAAGCGCAAAACCGCAACGGCCCCGCCGCTAAAAGGCGTAATAGGCGCGACTATAGTATCGTGATGGTTTGATTTCATAAATAGTTCTCCACAAATGTAATTCGAAATCTAATTATAGCATAGTTATAATTAAATATCAAATACCGGGCTTTACCTTATAGAACAGTTGTGTTACAATGCGGTTGTATTTTGAAACATAAAGGGGAAATTCAGATATGACAATTATTCAGGCAATAATTCTTGGCATTACGCAAGGGCTTGCTGAGTTTTTACCGATAAGCAGTTCGGGGCATTTAGTGCTTCTTAAAGACATTTTTGGCATTGATGAAGGAGCTTTGACGTTTACAATTTTACTTCATATTGCGACTCTGATTCCTGTTTTTGTTGTTTTTTGGAAAGACATTGTTGCCTTAATCAAAAATCCGTTTTCTAAGTTTACTTATCTGCTTGTTGCGGCGACTGTACCGGCGGTTATTGTTGCATTATTGCTTAATGATTTAATCGATGGGCTGTTTAGCGGAGGCATTTTTCTTGCGATAGGCTTCTTTTTGACAGGTGTTTTCTTAATGTATGCCGACAAGGCAGGAGAACAGGTTAAAGAAGGCGGCAAAACGATTGACAAAATGTCTTACGTTGACGCGCTTGTAATCGGCGTTATGCAGGCCGTTGCAATCGCCCCCGGCATATCCCGCTCGGGAAGCACGATAACGGGCGCGCTTTCGCGAAAGCTCGACCGAACAGCGGCAGCGCGGTTCTCGTTTCTGCTTTCAATCCCGGCGATACTCGGCGGGGCCGTTTTAGAAATTGCCGGAATCGTTACAGGCAGCGTTGATATCGGGCATTTTGAGCTGCTCCCAACCGCCGCAGGATTTTTAGCGGCAATGGTTGCGGGATATTTCGCGATAAGATTTATGCTTAAGCTTATCAAGAGCTGTAAGCTCAGATACTTTTCGTATTATGTTTTCGCGCTTTCAGCAGCGCTTTTGATTGATATAATTATGGGGTGATGTTTTGAAGAAAATAGCTACATCGGTTATGTTGCTACTTGTTTTTGGAGCATCAACTGCTTCCATATTTGCCATGCAGATATTTGCACAGGAATCTGTTATTACAGAGCAGATGCTCACAGCTGTTGAAGATTTCTTAATGGGCCTCCCAACTATATTCTATGATAATAATATTCCTAGAAAAGTAGAAGGAGAGTTTGCAGAGTGGGCAGCTCATTCTGGAATGGAAGAAGGGCAATTTTTCTTCGGGTGGGATGAGGAAACGCGGCAACCGTTTGTAACATCGGAAATTCCTCCAATTTATTTTATACGGAAAGATTGGTCTAACAGTGAATTTTATGATAGATATGGCAATAGATTTTCAGATGTTCCCTGGATAATGTGGAATCATTTATACGCAACGGATTTTTTGCTTTTTGATTTTGACCAAAACGGAATACCCTACATAATGGTTCTTTACTGGGGAAATTATGAAGGCTCGGGAGATGGCGGAGCTCCTGCCTCATTGTTTAGATTTGTTGATGGGGAATACAGAAGGATTGTGTCGGTTAATTGGTGGAACGGTGAATTAGACTATCAATGGTTTGGTACTGGTGTCTATTTCTTAGATGAGAACGGCAGTCTGGTTTTAAATCGGCCGCCATTTGTTGATTTGTCTAGTGAATATTATTTCGTGAACTTCGATAGATCATTTGCGGAAGTTGATAATATTGCCAGCTTATGGCATTCTTGGGATGGGGAAGAAAATCATGTCTCGTGGATTAATCATATTACAGGCATAGATGGTATATCAACTGATGATTTTCCTGTTTTTATGCGTTGTTTTGAGGGGGAGGCATGGCATATTTGTCATGATGGTTGCTGGGCAGAAGGACGTGACATAGTAAGATTTATACCCGGAACAACTAATCGGCTAATCCATATACCTCCTATGTATCAAATGCAAGAAAGTATTTACATGAGCGTTAAACAGCGTCTTTTAGCAGAAGGTATGCTACTAGGAGAATTAGTATTAACCACCGTCAATTTAAGCGATATTAATATTAGTGCAGATAATGAGATAGCTGTAGAAGAGGAAATCTCCGTTGAAAGTAACGACACTGTTGCTACAGATAACACAGCGCCTTTAGGTGCTGAATCTTCAAATCTTTCTAATCTGTTTTTTGTCATAATAGGGTTTATAGCTTTATCTATCTTAGTCACCATGATTATAGTAGCAAATAAAAAGAGGCAAAAGTAACCTAATACCAAACCCCGCCGCAAAGTTTGTGGCGGGGTTATTATGTATCTTAGTTCGACCAACTATCTCGGCATTTGCCAGGTAGTATGGTCAGTATGTAATAAGTCGTGTGACTTATGCGACAAAGGTTTTTTGAAAAACTGCTCGTATGCTTTTTGAATCACAGGGTTTTCATGCGAGAGCCTGTATTGTGATTTTTTGTTCAAATCATGCAATATTTCGTTGGTGCTTAATTTATTTTAGTGTAGAATTTAATTTTAACATATCGGGAGGATATACGTCAATATTTATGGTTACATTTTGCTTTTATAATGTTTTAAAATTAAATGGAGACACTTTAAAGATCAAAAAACTGCCCGCGCAAAATCAAGCGCGTTAAACGGCTGTAAATCATCAATTCCTTCGCCTACGCCGACGAATCTTATCGGGATATCATGTTCGTTTTTGATTGCTATGACGACGCCGCCTTTTGCTGTTCCGTCCAGTTTTGTAAGAATTATGCCTGTTATGTCTGCGGTTTCTCTAAAAAGCTTGACTTGTTGAAGCGCGTTTTGGCCTGTTGTTGCGTCGATTACTAAAAGCACTTCCTGTTTTGCTTCCGGGTAATTTTGCGTGACGATTCTGTTGATTTTTTTAAGTTCTTCCATAAGATTTTTCTTGTTATGAAGCCGTCCGGCTGTGTCGCAAATCAGCAGGTCAGTTTTACGAGCTTTGGCGGATTGAACAGCGTCAAACACAACAGCCGCAGGATCCGCACCCATTTGCTGCTTTATAATAGGCACACCTGAACGGTTGCTCCAAATTTCAAGCTGCTCAACGGCGGCAGCCCTGAACGTATCGGCGGCGCATAGCAGTATGCTTTTACCTTCGTTTTTATAGAAATTCGCAAGTTTTGCAATTGAAGTCGTTTTGCCTACGCCGTTTACTCCAATGATAAGCATAACGGTCGGGCCATCAGTTTCAAGTTCTTTCGCGTCTTTTGTCATAATATCGGCGATAACATCAGCCAAAAGGCCTTTTATATCCTCAATATTTTGCGTCCGCTCGCTTTTAACGCGCTTTTTAAGCTGTTCTATAATTTCAGTTGACGTATTAACGCCGATATCCGCCATTATAAGAGCTTCTTCAAGCTCCTCAAAAAGCTCGTCATCTATTTTTGTAAAGCTCGAAAACACAGAATCAACGCTGTCAGAAATCGCTTTTCGAGTATCTTTAAGCCCTTCGAACATTTTTTTGAAAAAACCTTTTTTCCCAACGGCAAGCTCTTCTTCGATCTCTATAGCTTCTTCATCTGATTGTTCTGCTATTTCTTCAGCTTCTTCCTTTTCAACTTCTGCAACCGCGTCGATTTCCGCGCTATTGTTAATTTCCACGGGCTCTTCTTGATTTTTTTTGAAAAATTTAAACATTGCCAGGCTCCTTTTTTGGAAGTTTTTTCGGCTTATACACTTTGTCAACAGTTAATATCCGCAGTTCTAAGATTTCTGCTCCGGCTTCGCTTACTCTGCTTTGCAGATTCGATTTTATTTTAGCCGCAACATCGTCAAAGTCTACAGAAAGAGCTTTTGAATCCTTGCCTTTGCCGGGATAGTATGGAAATTTTTTGACAGAAGTCCGCACAGAAAACTCACATTGAGCTTCCACAAAATCTTTGTAATTATCCACAGAAAAGACAGCTTTGGTCGCATTTTCGACGCGCCATATTATTTCTGTGTTAACTTCGATCAAATTCCCTTTTGAATCCCGCGCGTTTTTAACCAAATTGCTAAAAACATTAGTGCGGCGGGAAATTTTTGAGTTTACAACCGCACAAAATGGGTTGATGAAATAAAAGCCTTCTTTAGCTAAAGTGCCGTAATATTTGCCGAATAAAGTGTATACTGCGGATTCATTTGGCTTTATAATCCTAAAACCGAAAATAGAAATTGGGAAGATTATCCCCCAATACACATAGACGATTATGAGCAAAAACGTTATTCCTTCGCCGCTTATCGCCAGTAAAAACAGTGGAATCATTAAAATAAACAGCGCCGCGACAACGCCAAGTGCGATAAAGCCGCTGATTGGGTTTAACGGCTTTTCGACAACGCTATGTTCTTTTATACTTGACATTTTATTGTCTCCTAAATTGATTTTGATATATATTATAACACGCTATGATGCTTATTGCAAATTTAAGCGACATGCTTTATAATTGTGGAAAAATACATATTTCTCGGACGGAGTGATCATTATGAATTATCGCAAGTTTGACAATTTGGACTTTGCATTTTCGGCTCTTGGCTTTGGTTGTATGCGCTTTCCACTCGTTGAAGGCTCTGACAGTCAAGTTGATGTTAACGAAGCGGTTAAAATGTTAAGATATGGTATAGACGGCGGAATTAATTACATTGACACAGCGTACATTTATCATCGCGGCGACAGTGAAGCGATTGTCGGTAAGGCGCTTAAAGACGGTTATCGCCAAAAAGTTAAAATAACGACAAAGTTTCCGTCATTTTCAGCTCAGGAAGAAGGCGATTTCGACAAATTCCTTGACGAACAGCTGAAACGGCTTGACACGGATCATATCGATTTTTACTTAATGCACTCTCTTGACAGAAGCCTTTGGGAAAACGTAATTTTGAAATTTGATTGCTTAACTAAGGCTGAAAAGGCTAAAAAAGCCGGTAAAATCGGGCATATTGGCTTTTCGTTCCACGATGAGCTAGATGCTTTTTATACGATAGCGAATGGGTATGACAAGTGGGAAATTTGCCTTATCCAGCTTAACTATCTGAACGAAACATATCAACAAGGCCTTGAAGGCTATAAATTGCTTGAAGAGAAAGGCATCCCTGCCGTAATTATGGAGCCTCTTCTCGGCGGCAAACTTGCGAACTTGCCCGATAGGGCGCTTGATATCTTCAAAAAAGTGAACCCGAACCGCTCGCCCGTTGAATGGGCATTTGACTATTTATGGGATAAGCCGGGAATCGCCACGGCAATAAGCGGTATGTCAAGTCTTGAACAGGTTAAACAAAATCTTGAATACGCAAACCGTGCATCTTCCGGTATGCTTAACGACGCCGAAAAAGCGGCGATTAATGCTGTCCGAGATGAAATGCTTAAAATTAAAACCGTTCCATGTACAGCATGTAATTACTGTATGCCATGCCCTCACGGTGTTGATATTCCGCGAAATTTTGAAATTTATAACTCCCTTGCAACATTTGAAAATGATTTCCGTTCAAAAGTGCAATACAGCGCACTAAAGCGTGATTCATACGAAAAATCTGCAAACAACTGTATTAAATGCGGCGTTTGCGAGCCTCTTTGTCCGCAGAGGATAAAAATTACGGACAATCTTGAGGTTGCGAAATTAACGTTGGATGCGAACTAGGCTTGAGCGCAAGCGCTACTTAAAAACATCTGTCCCTTATCTAACTATTTTGAAAAATTGCATTGACATATGAGTTAGTGTATGCTAACCTATATTAGGTTAGTTGCAACTAACTCAAACTGAGCTAAAAGGGGATAGATGAATGAAATTGACAAAGTTAACAATATTTTTATTTGCCTCCGCAATGTTTTTTGCATTGCTGACGGGTTGTGCGCCTGCGGAGACTTCTCCGGTGCAGCAAACTTCGCAGACAGAAGAACCACAAGATGAATATCCGGTTTATGTTCCGCGAACGCAAATCAACATTGCGATCGGCGAGGGCTCAGGCGGTATGTCCTTTGCAGGCCTGATGTATGACAATTATAATGGCTTGACGCAAAACAATTATAATTTTACAATCACAAGCGGCCAAGTTATACAAGCCGGCCTCCTTTCAGGTGAGTTTGACATAGGCGCTATGGCGATAAACATCGCAGCTACTATGTATAATGCAACAGGCGGCGAAATAAGGGTTATTTCTTTAAACGCGCATAGCGCAAATTTCATTTTGGATAGAAGCATGGAAATTAGATCTATCGAAGATTTACGAGGCAGAGTAATACATTCAGCCGGGCAAGGATCAACACAAGAATTTTCATTTGCACATATTCTGCGCTTAAACGGGATTGACCCTGACACCGATGTCGAAATGGTTTGGGGTTCTAGCCATGCGCATGTAGCAAATCTTTTGCTTGCGGGTGAGGTTGATCTTGTTCTGCTGCCGCAGCCTTTTGTTACATCAGTTATGATGGAAGATGACAGTATATATATGGCTTTAGATTTGACTGATGAATGGGAAGCTGTTATGGACGGCGCGCCTTTACCCTCCAGCGCTACAGTGGTTCGGACTGAGTTTTTACAAGGGAACAGGGAAGCAGTAGAAATTTTTCTGCGGGAACAAGAATACGGCGTAAATTTTGTAGTAAATAATCACGCTCACGCTGCCGAACTGATGGAAAAATTTGATATTACACAAGCCGACATAGCTGTAAATACATTGCCAAATCAGAGAATTGTTGCGATAAATGGCGCTGCGCTCAGAGACGCTACAATAGATTTCCTCCGGGTAATGTATGAAAACAATCCGGACTCTGTAGGAGGCTCAGTTCCTGATGACGACTTCTGGTTTGTCGCAAACTAATCACTATTTAAAAAAGCATAGAATCATAGTCAAACTGGGAGTCATTGTTTTTTGGCTTTTGGTTTGGCAAGGTATATATCTTCATATAAACCGACCGATACTTGTTGCCTCTCCTTTGGCTACTTTTACACGCATATCAGAACTGGTTGTTACGAACGCTTTTTGGATAACTGTAAGAGGAACTACTTTTAGAGTAATTCAAGGTGTGCTTTTGGCTTTTTCTTTTGGGTGCATTTTAGCAGTTTTAACAAAGCGTTTTTTATTTTTAAAGATCTTGTTTGAGCCTATACTGGGCATATTTAGGTCTGTGCCATCTGCATCAATTATAATACTTGCGCTTGTTTGGCTTCCCACTTTTCAGATACCTGTTTTTATCGTATTTTTGGTTATAACACCTCTGATTTGGGCAAATATTTATGAAGGCTTAGGCTCTGTTGATATTAAGCTTTTGGAAATGGCAAAAATCTTCAAATGGGGCTTATGTAAAAAGGCTCGGTACATTTATATGCCTCACCTTGCCCCTTTCGTGGCTTCTGCCCTTTCCACAGCTTTTGGGCAAGGCTTCAGAACAGCTATCGGCACAGAGGTTATAGCTCGGCCGCCAAACTCTATGGGACGTATGATATATGACTCAAGAATATATATGCAAACAGTAAACTTATTTGCTTGGACAGTTGCCGTTTTGGTTATCAGCGTTTTAATTGTAAAAATTACAACAAAGCTGCTTAATTTTATAAGTGATAAGCTTTCGGGAAAGTCCGCATTTATTGAAGGTGATAATGATGAAATGCGATAATTTTAATAAATGCTTTGGTGACAAAGTTGTGCTTAAGGATTTTTCATTAGAGCTTCCCTCAAGAGGTGTGGTTGCGTTTATGGCGCCTTCAGGCTCCGGCAAAACTACGCTGACGCGTATTATATGCGGCTTGGAAGCTGCCGATGGGAACTGTTTTGCCTGCCCGAAAAAGCAAATATCTGTCGTATTTCAAGAGGACAGACTATTACCCGGGGTTACAGTTCTCGGCAATGTGATGGCTGTGCTTGAAAAAGGCGAAGAAAATGAAAAGCTTGCGCTGTCTTGGCTTGATAAAATGGGAATTAAAAGTTCTGCACATCTGTTACCCGGACAATTAAGCGGAGGTATGCGCAGGCGTTTATCTATTGCCAGGGCTATGGCATACGGCGGGGATTTAATGATACTTGATGAGCCTTTTGCGGGCCTTGATGACTTAACGCGCAAAAGCATATATCCACATATTTTTGATGATAAGAAAAATGACAGGCTTATAATAATGGTCACTCATGACAGGCATGAAGCGGAGGCTCTTGCTGACAGGTTAATTGTCATGGACGGTCCTCCGCTTACTGTTGTTGAGGATGTATTGCTTAAGTGAAAATCAACTGCGCTTTTTAATAACCCAAGTCACAATAAAAATCGCAACTGACAAAACGACATATGAAACAGCTAAAATAATCCCAAGCATGACGGCTAAAAACACTGCCCAACCGTCATATCGGTTTGCGAACAAATCTAAAACCAAATCTTTGAATGGCCACCAAACGTTTATAATGAATATCATATCGTAACCGTAAATTACTGCGAGCCACGATAACAAAATTATTCCCGATTTCTGCAAAATACCTTTTTTACCTTTGGATGTGTGTTTGCACATAAGCCATATTCCGCTACTTGCAATCGCGATGGGGATGCCCCAAAAACTAATTTCTCTCCTTATCCTCATAATGAGAAAATTTTCTGAATTACTAAGCATCGGTTCTAAAACATCAAACAAATAAAAGATGCCGCCTAAAATTGTCACGGGTATAAAGAGCAAAGCAAAAATTTGCACGATTGGCTTCTTGAGCATATTTTGCATTATATCCCTCCCCTACTCCGTCCGAATCGCCGCCATTGCACTAAGCTTCATAGCACGTCTTGCCGGGAAGTATCCTGAGACAATGCCGATTACTGTTGAAAACAAAAGAGCAAAACCGCATAACCAAAGGGGGATAATTGACATTGGAGCGCCTGTTCCTTCGGGATTCCAGTTGATTAAATCTAAAAATGCAAGCCCTTCTGAGTTATTGAGAATATGCGAAATTCCAAAACTGAACCCAAGCCCCAAAATGCCGCCCAAAAATCCAATTATACCCGATTCGACGAGGAAAAGGCGGCGAATGTCCGATAAAGTTGCACCTATAACTTTCATAATACCGATTTCTTTTGTGCGCTCGGAAATTGCCATAAGCATCGTGTTTGCAATGCCAATCGCCGCGACTAAAAGTGAAACCGCGCCAATTGCGCCAAGTAAGCCTTGTAAGCTCGCCGCCATGTTTTGCATATTGCTTATCCATTCTCCCTGACTCCATGCTTGAAAGCCCATATCACGTATCGTTTCTTGAATATCTGCAATGGCACGCATATCATTGCCTCTTACAAGGGCGGATTCATAGCCTCGATCCCGCTGTCTGCCACCTCCCGAGCTGCCGCCTGTATTGCCAAGATGCTGACGTTCTTGCCGCTGACGCTCTTCGTTAAGCCATCTGACATCTTCGATATCCATAAACACTTCAAAATCGTTCCAACCACCCGCCACAGGGAGACCTGTCACTGTGAAAGGAACAGGATTGCCCACCGGGCGGCCACGTCGGTCAAATGAGCCAAGCAGATGAAATTCAAAGTCATCCTCGAAAGGGTCAAACGCCGCAGGAGGCATCATCCACGGATTACGCTGGCGCATATCGAAAAAATTTGTAAAAACCATAGCCCCCGCGACGACGCCAAACCTGTCGTCTTCATCCGGAAGGCGGCCTTCACCAAGATTATAGCCCAACATTTCAAAAAGAGACATATCTATACCGCGAACATTGCCCCATGCCGTATATGAGCCGTGTATTATCGAAAAGTTACCGCGCATAACAGGTGATACAGCCTCAACATTAGCTATGCGCCTAAACGCGTCAAGCGCGCGATTGTCAATTATCGGTTCATTTTCGCTTGCCATTTCATTCCAAAATGCCTGGCTTTGAACTTCGATGACTAAAATGTTACCCATTCTTGAAATCATTTCTTCAAAATTCGCGTTCATGCCGACGCCTAAAGAAACCATGACAACGATTGAAGCACAGCCGATTATAACGCCAAGCATCGTAAGAAACGTTATGAGCTTGCGCTTATAAAGATCTCTAAGCGCCATCCTTATAAGGTCAAAACTACTCATCGAACTCAAACTCCTTCTTACGCTTGCGAATCACATGCCATGCGTAATACGCGCCTGCGCATAAAACTGCGCCTCCGCCAATTATAAAGACCCAAATGCTCATGCCGCCTTCTTCTTCCATAGGCATATCATCCCATCCTCGGTCACCATCGGGGAAATCCATCATAGGCATATCTTCAATTTCCATGCTGAACTCATGCGGAATGCTATACTGCTGACCTGTCGCAGATTCGTACTCGACAAATATCGTGCCGGTTAAAAGACCCGGACTGTTCGGAAAAAAAATCGTTGAGAACCTCTCAAAATCGCCTTGTTCAAAGTTGCCGAACCATGTTGAAGCGCTGCCGTCCACGCGGAAGTCACCCTCCATAACTACGCGCAAATTGTTAATATTAACCCGTCCGACGTTGTATAATTCAAAATCCACAAAAACAGGCTGGCCTATCATACCCATAGGCGGGATGCTTATCTGGCTTATTTCGATTCTCGGCGGTTGTGATACGTTAATGCCGATAAGTTCTTCGCTTGATAATTGACCGCCTTCACTGTCCTCGTAATCAAAATTCACTGATATAGTATAATTTTGCGGCTGAGCGTCGGGGACTGTGAAAAACGTGATATTTCGCGTTACAGATCCGCCCGGCGGTATGTTGGCGACGAACAGCGTATTGCTCGCACCGACAGGCGAAAAAATGTTAGCGCCGCGCTCCTGGTCACGTTCTTGCGCTGTCAGTGTAATTCTTATGTTACTGACTGTCTCTGATGCGTGAGTGTTGAAAAATGTCATATTGAGATCAAACGTATCGCCCGCTGTAACAATCATCGGACTGCTTGAATAGTCGCTGATTATAATACGCGGCCTGTTACGTTGGTTATCGTCATCTTCAGTGTTTGAAATGTTAACGCCGAAATAATGCGAAAATGAAATGCGCTCCGCGTCCGGGTCGTTGACTTCGCCGTCGAAATATTCAATTGTAATGCCTATTGGATAATTGCGCGTTGAGGCGCTTGAGGTCGCGGCGAACGTGAAAGAAACAGGGTTACTTTCGCCTGCCGCAAGCGTTCTTATTATTTGAATGTTTTGGCTTGTAGGAACGACTGCTGAATCTTCAACCGCCGCGCGAGCTGTTACTCTAATGCTGGAAGCAGGACCTGTGCCGTTATTTACAAGGTCAAACCCGACTGTAAAATTCTGCCCGACTTCAAAAACGCCGTCAGCAGTTCTTATATTTGTAACCGTCAAAGCCGAATCACCCGGCAGAAGTCCGCCGGCTCCAACGCTTACGAAAAAGATGTTTTCATTTTGATGGTCAGCGCCCCATTCATCTGTGTAAGTTGTTGTAAACGTAATAGGATAGCTACCTGATCGAACGTTTGACGCGGCTGTTATCGTAAAACTTATTGTTTCGCTGAAATGCCCTGTACCCGTTTCATTAATCGACACAGAACTGAGACCGCCGACTACCGTTACGCCTTCATTTGAAAGACCGCTCAAAGACACACGCACGTCACGCGCTCGGGATGTGCTTGCGTTTTGATAAGTTGCCGAAACTACAGCAGTTCCTCCCGGCCTTAAGCTACCCGGATTCATTTCAAAATCTGTTAAAGAAACTCGCGGCGTCACTGCTTGCCCGGCAATTCTGACGTGCATTGTTTGAGAATTTTCGATAACGCTGCCGCTATGGTCGGTATATACAAAATTAAGAGTTAAAGGATACGTTCCCGGTTCCGCCGTCGGGTTAACGTCAATTGTAACAGGGATTTCCCTAATTCCCCTTGCGCCAAGCGTATCGTTGCCTATTGCAACATTTCTTGCAACAGCAGTAAAAGGGCTGCCCGCAGGGGTTTGAACCTGCATGAAAAAATTAAATGCCGACCCTGAGCCTACGTTTTGCACTCTGATTCTTACTTCAGTCTCTTCGCCTACAGTTGCGTCAATGGTTTGGGAAGAGGCAAGCCTCATCGCCGGCGTTCCTTCAAATTCGCTCGCTAAGGCAATACTTGGAAAAACAGTGAACATTACCAAAAATGCTGTTAAAAAAGATAGTACTTTCAGTGCTTTATTCATTATGATTTACCCCCTGCTACCTCTTCTATTTCGTTTGTTTCTTCTGCTTCGGTTACTCCGGTTATTTCTTCTGTGTCTTTTTCCTCTTCTGCCGCTTCGGGCACTTGGTATGCGTTTTCATTTATCTCTATGCTTTCAACGTTGCCGTCTCTTATTCTTATTATTTTCCCGGCGAATTTTATTGTATCAAGATCATGCGAGACAATTATGACAGTTTGATTATGCTCTTTCGCCATTTTGAGCATAAGCCCCATCATTACTTCAGATGTTTTCGTATCGAGATTACCCGTTGGTTCATCAGCGAAAACGACAGCCGGGTTGTTCACAAAAGCACGGGCGATACTCACTCTTTGCTGCTGTCCGCCCGACATTTGTGCCGGTTTGTGCCGCCATCTTTTTGCAAGGCCGACTTCTTTAAGAATTTTGAACGCTTGCTTACTGCGCACTCTTTTCGGCACTTTGCTAAAAATCAGCGGCAAAGTGACGTTTTCAAGGGCGGTAAGCGTTGAAATCAAGTTATATGACTGGAAAACAAAGCCTATGTACTGCTGTCTGAACTTCGCAAGCTTTCTTTCATTCATTTTTGATATCAAAGCGCCTTTAATTTTAATTGAGCCTTTAGTCGGCTTTTCAAGCCCCGCGATAAGGTTTAAAAGTGTTGACTTGCCCGAACCCGACGGCCCTAAAATTAAGCAGACTTCCCCCTGTTCAATATCAAGCGAAACATCGTCTAAAGCAACAATAACCTCGTCACCCATTTTATAATGCTTGGACACGTTTTTAATTTCGATTATTTTTTCCGTAAATATCACCTCCGGGTCACTAACTTATTATAACGAATTAAATTGTTTAAAAGTTCCCAAAAATTATTATACCACATCTCAACCTATCATATTGCAAAATTTGCAAAAAAATGTTTATTTGAGTTAATTTAATTGTTAAACATAAAAACTTTTACATTGCGTTTTAACTTCTCACATTTATCAATAACAGACTTCGTGCCACGGCTTTTTCCATCCCAAAACGCTAGTACTATATCCGCGTATTCAATTATTAATAAGTTTCGTTTCAAAGGGGCGGATCGCTTAAACCTTCTATAGTCCGGCAAAAATTCAGTTAGCTTAAGGCCATTTGCTATTGCGTATTCACGCGCCGATGTATCCACCCCTTTAGCTCCACCCGACACGATTTCTGTTGTTTCAGGTGGCAAGTATCTTCCTAAATCCGAAACAGCCAAACTTCTTGAACCGATAATAGCTACTTTCATGCAATACACTCCATTCCAACTTAGTAAATATACAATGTATCTATAGAGTTATTGTATCACACGATGGCTATAAAATAAACATACAGTATAACCATTTGAGGTGTTAAAATGAACTTAAAAAGTGTATCAATTCGTTTTACAGAAGAAATGTTAGACAAGCTTGCTTATGTAGCTGAATATGAAGGACGTTCTCTTAATAGTCATGTTTTGGTTCTCGTTCGACAAAGCATAGCCCAGTTTGAAAAAGTACATGGCGAAATAACAGAAAGCATAAGGCCTGTGGATAATGTCAAGCCGCCGAAGAGGTCGTAAAATATTTATAGCAAATTTGCTATACTAAAAATTGAAAGGAATGATAAGTAATGTCTACAAGCTAGAAAGATTTTAGACAAACCTTAAACTTAACCCCTGCAGAAGAAAATGAAGTTTCGCTTGACAAACGATAAAAACTAATATAAAATAAAAACCATTAAAGTAAATTTACTTTAAAGTGATTAGGATACTATATTGGGTGAGCGGTTATGGATAATATTCTTCGCACGGCGCTATTATATGACTTTTATTCCGGGCTTTTGACTGAGAAGCAGCAGCAAGTTTTTGAGTTTTATTATTTTAACGACCTGTCGCTTAACGAAATCGCAGAAGAAATGGAAGTTACGGCTCAGGCTGTAAGCGACTTGTTAAAACGCACAGCTAAACATTTGGAAAATTATGAAGAAAAGCTTAACCTCGTTGAAAGAGGGCTTGAAGTGCAAAAGAGCATTGAAGCGCTTGTTATGATCATAAATAATCAAGAAGCTTTAGATGAAGACATTAAGGAAGAAATTGTAAATACACTTTTAGATATATCCGTTATATAGAATAAAGAAGTTAGATACAAGAAGCAAGAAAAAGAGGATTGAGACATGGCATTTGAAGGATTGACCGCTAAGCTTCAAGAGGCTTTTAAACAGCTTAGGGGCAAAGGCAAGTTAACTGAAAAAGACGTTAAAGACGCAATGCGTATCGTGAAGCTTGCTCTTTTAGAAGCGGATGTCAATTTTAAAATTGTAAAAGATTTCATTAATACTGTGACCGAAAAAGCCGTAGGCGGAGATGTGCTTACGGGGCTTAATCCTGCTCAGCAGGTTATTAAAATCGTAAACGACGAAATGATAGAGCTTCTCGGCTCGTCTCAAAGCCGCTTGACATTTTCGTCAAAATCGCCTACTGTTTATATGCTCGCCGGGCTTCAAGGCGCAGGTAAAACGACGACGGCAGGTAAGCTTGCGGGTCAGCTTCGAAAACTAGGGCGCAAGCCACTTCTTGCCGCCTGCGACATTTACAGGCCCGCGGCGATAGAGCAGCTTAAAGTCGTAGGCGGAACTTATAACTTGCCCGTTTTTGAGATGGGAGACAAAGTCAGCCCAGTAACGATAGCAAAAGAAGCTGTTGAACATGCCAAAAAACAGTTTTATGATGTTGTAATTATAGATACCGCAGGGCGGCTCCATATTGACGAACAGCTTATGAATGAGCTTAAGGATATTAAAAGAGCTGTTATGCCACAGGAAATTTTACTTGTCGTAGACGCTATGACGGGCCAAGATGCAGTTAACGTCGCGGATAGCTTTAACAGCCAACTTGGAATCGATGGCGTAATCATTACAAAGCTTGATGGCGACACAAGAGGCGGCGCAACGCTTTCTGTCCGAGCTGTTACTAAAAAACCTGTTAAATACGTAGGCATGGGCGAAAAAATGGAAGAGCTCGAACCGTTTTTCCCTGACCGAATGGCTTCAAGAATACTTGGCATGGGCGATGTTTTGTCGCTCATTGATAAGGCTCAAGAGGCGTTTGATGAAAAAAGTGCAAAAGAAATCGAGAAGAAATTTCGCACGAACGACTTTGACCTTGACGACTTTTTAAAGCAGATGCAGCAAATTAAAAAAATGGGCCCTCTTAAAAATGTGCTCGGCATGATACCCGGAATGTCAAACGTAAACCTTGACGAGGCGGGCGTTAACGAGAAATCGTTAAGCCATGTAGAAGCTATAATACAATCAATGACGCAAAAGGAACGCAAAAAACCCGAAATTTTAAATGGCCCAAGAAAAGCTCGAATTGCAAAAGGAAGCGGCAGAAGCGTACAAGAAGTTAACAGGCTTTTAAAACAGTTCGAAGAAATGAAGAAAATGATGAAGCAGTTTAGCGGAAAAGGGAAAAGAGGCAAATTGGGAATGGGTTCGCCATTTTTTAAGTAGGCACTAATTTAGGCACACCTTCCTAATACAGTGTAGAACGCGCACGGCGCACTTTTAGCGGCTTAAAGATTGAATTGGGAAGGTAACCTTATTATATATTAACAAAAGGAGAGTTTACAAAATGGTAAAAATCAGACTTAAAAGAATGGGTGCAAAAAAGGCGCCTTTCTACAGAATAGTCGTTGCGGATTCAAGAACACAAAGAGACGGTAAGTGCATTGACGAGATTGGATACTATGATCCTACTAAAAGCCCTGAGGTAATTAAAGTTGATATGGAACGCGCAAGTAAATGGATTAAAGACGGCGCACAACCAACTGAAACCGTTCGAGCGCTGCTTAAAAAAGCAGGTGCAAACTAACAGGGTACGAGATAAGAAGCGAAGGTGTAAATCATGAAAGAACTACTTGAAGTAATCGCAAAAAACTTAGTAGACAGCCCGGACCAGGTTTCTGTGAAAGAAACGAAAGACGGCGATTCTGTTTTATTAGAACTTAGCGTTGCCCCTGAAGATATGGGTAAAGTCATTGGCAAGCAGGGGCGAATTGCAAAAGCGATCCGCACTGTTATAAAAGCTTGCGCTATTTACGAAAATAAACGCGTAACAATTGAGATTGTTTAGTCTTAATTTAGAGAAAAAGGTCAGAAAGGCAAAAAGCTGCCTCTGGCCTTTTCGCTAGTATCGCAGCATCTAGGAATCAATATCAAATAAGTCGTTTAAAACGTTATAGCAGGTGAGCTTTTGGAATATTTTACAATTGGCAAAATAGTTAATACACAAGGAATAAAGGGGCATTTACGTATTGTCCCGCTAACAGATGACATTAAACGATTTGAAAAGCTGAAAAACATTGAAGTTTTTATGGATGGAAAGCTAGAGCCGACTATTTATAACATAGAAAAAGTCTCATATCACAAAAGCTTCGTAATTTTAAAACTAGAAAACATAAACGACATGACTGCCGCAGAAAGACTGAAAGGGCATGTTATCAAAATAAAGAGGAATGCGGCGATTCCCCTTCGGGAAGATGAATATTATATAAGTGATTTGTACGGAATGGCTGTCATGGCCGAAACGGGCGATACAGTTGGCGAAATAAGCGACATAATTTTCACCGGAGCGAATGATGTTTACGTTGTTAAATCAGAAGGCAAAAAAGACGTTCTCATCCCGGCTGTTAAGCAGTATGTTTTGAGCGTTAACGTTACAGAAAACGTTATGACAATCCATAATTTTGAGTCTTTAATTGAACTTTATCGTAATTAATTTATAAGAAAGCGGGTTTTAATATGTTAAAAAAATGGATATTACTTAGCGCTTTGCTTGCGATTAGCGCGTTTATGCTTTTAGGATGCGGCAATGATGATACTGTTACTGACCTTAACGATTTTAGCGGCTTTGGCAGCGATATCACTTTGACCGATGAAATTGTCACAAATGAAAATATATTAAGCTTTGTAAACCTCGGACAATATTTAGGCGTTGAATTTGATGCAATGGATACGTCTATAACCGACGAAGAAGTATCTGAGTTTATACGCACAAACTTCTCTCCACCTCCTGAACTGGTTGAAGTAGAGGACAGAGCCGTTATGAATGGTGATACGGTTATCGTTGATTTTATGGGGCTTTTAGACGGCGTTGCATTCGACGGCGGAACAGCTGAAAACACGCATCTCGTCATAGGTTCAAATATGTTCATACCCGGATTTGAAGAACAAATAATCGGGCATCATCCGGGCGAAACGTTTGATATTTACGTCACGTTCCCTATACCTTACCACTCGGCTGAACTGGAAGGACAAGATGTAATTTTCAGAATTACACTTCATAATATTTTAGTCGAAATTTTACCCGAAGTTGACGATGAATTTGTATATAGAACATTTGGTCTTGAAACAGTTGAAGAATTTTATGATTCTATAAGAGCTAACCTCGAAATGCAAAGAGAGCTTATGGCCGAAGAATCTGCTATGGGTCAAGTTTGGAGCACGATACTTGAAAGCTCAACGATTCTTATGCTGCCTCAAAGTGAAATTACTTATATGATGGAGCGCGATATGGCGCAATTTGAAAACCACGCCGAAGCGAATAACATGGAGCTTTCAGCTCTCATACTGGAGATAAGCGGTCTAAGCGTCCAAGATTTTATTGATTTTGAAGTTAGGGAAGCAGCAATCCAGGACGTTACGAGCGACTTGGTTTTACGCGCTATCGCCGCTGAAGAGGGCATATTTATTGCTGACGAAGATTTTGACGAGGCCGTCACAAGGTTTACTGAAACGTTCAACTATAACAGCGAAGAAGAATTTTTGGAAATTAACGGCGAACATGCTGTCAGAATCGCACTTTTAGCTGAAAGAGTAATCGAATTTATTATGAGTCACGCTATAGGCGTATAAGGGTGAACTATTTTGGAGTTTCACATTTTGACGCTGTTTAAAGATATGATACTTGAAGGTGTAAACCATAGCATTATTAAGCGCGCGATGGAAAATGGGATTATAAGCGTAAATGCTGTTGATATTCGCGATTTTGCATTATCAAAGCATAAAACGGTTGACGATGCTCCATATGGCGGCGGCTCAGGAATGGTAATGATGGCACAGCCTATATATGATGCGTATCAATCAGTGAAATCTGATGAAGATGAAAAAACGCCTGTCATATTTATGTCGCCTGCAGGTTCAGTTTTTAACCAAAAAAAAGCAAAAGAGCTGGCAAATCATCAAAAACTCATAATCCTTTGCGGGCATTACGAAGGCGTTGATCAACGGGTCATTGACGAAATTGTTACAGATGAAATTTCTATCGGGGATTATGTTTTAACAGGCGGAGAACTTCCCGCGCTTGTTTTGATTGATGCAGTCTCGAGACTTGTTCCGGGCGTTTTAGGCAAAGAACAGTCGTTCTTGGATGAAAGCTTTTGGGATAACAAGCTTGAATACCCTCAATACACTCGTCCATATGAGGTTTTGGGGCGAAAAGTACCGGATGTGCTTTTATCAGGGCATCATGGCGAAATTGAAAAATGGCGGCGAAGCGAATCAAATGAGCGAACAAAAAAGCGCCGCCCGGATTTGGAGTTCAATTAATAATGCACTTAAAGAGGATAGAGCTTCAAGGCTTTAAGTCGTTCGCCGAGAAGACAAAACTTGAATTTAACAACGGAATTGCCGCTGTCGTAGGTCCAAACGGCAGCGGCAAAAGCAATATATCTGACGCGGTGCGTTGGGTTTTAGGCGAACAGAGCGTCAAAAGCCTTCGCGGCGGCAAAATGGAAGATGTCGTTTTTTCGGGCACCGAAATGCGGCGCCCTTTTAGTTTTGCAGAAGTTTCGATCGTCATTGACAATTCTGATAACGAATTACCTATTGAATTTTCAGAAGTAACGATTACCCGTGCTCTATATCGGTCAGGCGACAGCGAGTATCGGATAAACGGCCGCAATTGCAAACTTAAAGATATTTACGCGCTTTTTACAGACACCGGGATAGGCAAAGAAGGCTATTCAATTATCGGCCAAGGCAGAATCGACGCGATTTTAAATGATAAATCCGAAGACAGGCGATTTTTATTTGAAGAAGCGGCAGGCATTGTAAAATTCAGAAACAGACGCCATGAAGCGGCATCAAAGCTCGAAAAAGAGAAGTCAAATTTGCTTCGCGTAAACGACATAATAACAGAACTCGACGGTCAGGTTCACAAACTTTTCGACAAATCTGAAAAAGCGAAAAAATATCTGCTTCTTAAAGAGCGGCAGAAGCTTTTGCATATCAATATTTTTCTTTTTGACGCGGAAAAGATTGATCAAACTATTGCGAAAATTAAAGAGTCATTAAAGATTACAACCGAGCAAATAGAAGCTGAAAAAGCGCTAAGCAGCAAGTGTTCAGATAAAATATCACAGTCAAAAGAAAAAAAAGACTTAACTGAAGCAAAAATCAAAGAAACAAACGCCGAAATAAGCAATTTAAAGCTTTGCAAAGAGCGGTTTGATGGCGAGATTAACGTTAAAAACGAGCAGATAAAAAATGCTGAAAATAACATTTTAAGGCTTACAGAGAGCGCCCAAATAAAAAAGCAAGATATGGAAAAGTTAACTTTGCTTCGCTTAGAAGAAAAAGATCGCAGTGAAGCCCTTGAAGCTGAGCTCGATGATAAAAACACAGCTCTTGAAGCTGAAATTGCTGCTTTTCACGACATAAATACACAGATGAACGAAAGCGAACAGATTATTGATGAGTATAACACAAAAATCATCGAGGGATTAGACATCATTTCCGAAATTAAAGGGCAAATAATCAAAGCAACCGCTGAATACGAACAGACCGAGCTCAAAAAAGAACAGCTACTAGACGATATTTTCGAAACTGAAGAGAAATATAGGCAATCTCAGTCAAAAGTTGAAGAATCGCAAGAGTTTTTATCAGGGCTCGATAGAAAAATAGACAAATTAAATGCGGAACAGAAGTATTTGGAAGAGAAGCATGCTGCTTTGAAGGATGATTTTGATGAAAAAAACGCAAAAATCCAAAGTGACAGCAAAATATTAAACGACCACACAGCGAAATATGCCGTTTTATCAGAGCTTGAAAAAGGTTATAGCGGATATTCAAAGAGTGTACGATCTGTAATGGTACATAAGGATAAAAATGTTGATTTCAGCGGAGTCATAGGTGTGGTTGGCAATTTAATCGAAGTCAAAAAAGCGCATGAAGCCGCTATCGAAACAGCGCTAGGCGCAAGCATCCAAAATATTGTTACTGAAACGGAAGAAGACGCGAAAATCGCGATTAATTATTTAAAGCAGGCATCCGGCGGACGAGCAACATTTTTACCTGTGTCAGCTGTCAAACCAAATGAACTTGGAAATAATAAAGACAAGCTTTTGCAAGATCCTGGCATAGTCGGCATCGCGAAAGATTTTGTCAAATACGATAAAAAGTTCGAAAACATTTTTTCGAGCTTACTCGGCAAAATAATCGTCGCAGATACGATTGATAGTGCAATCGCGTTTATGAAAAAGCATAATCAAGCGTTTCGAACTGTAACGCTTGGCGGAGAGCTTTTATCACCCGGCGGAGCGATGTCGGGCGGTAGCCGAGCAGACGCAAGCGGCGGAATTGTCAGCCGGGTCCGCGAAATTAAAGAGCTGAAAAGTGTTATCAATAAATTGACATATGATAATAAAATTTTAACCGATTTAACAGAAAAACTCCAATCTGAAATGGGCGCAATCGAAGCGCAAATTAACTCTAACAGCAAAGTGATTAACGAAGCCTCCATAGAAAAATCAGCTCACCAACAAAGCTTTAAGCAGATGAAGGAGCAATTATCGGCTCTTCTTTCGCGCCGCGACAAACTTTTGCAGGCTGATAAATCCGTTATGGAAAAAATAATGGCAATGCGGCTTGAAATTAAGGCACATGAATCAAAGCTAGCCGAGTCGGAAGCAAATTCAGCCGAAACAAAAGCAAACCTCGAGCAGTTTACAAAAGATTTAACCGCCGCAAGAGAAGAAAAAGAAAACCAAAACAAACGCCTGTTTGAGCTGCGCATTGAAGCTTCTGAGCTTTTGCAAAAGCTCAGCGTAATTTCAAACAAGATAGAGCAAATTAGCAATGAAATCATGAAATTTGATGCTGAAACATTAAAATTTGATGTTGAAATTGCATCTGACCAAGCAAAAATCAGTAGTTTAAACGAAGAAATAAATACTATAAAGCAAAACTCCACAGAACGCAAAAATCTGGAAGGCAAGCTGCGTGGACAACTTGTTGAGCTTGAAAAACAGCAGATCGATTGCAGTGTCGCTATAGAACAGTTCGAGCAAAAAGAAAAGGAATTAACAGGACAAATTTCACGACTCGAAAATGAAAAAACGAGGCTCGATATGCGAAAAGAGCAGGCAGAAGCTGAAAAATACAGCCTCTACGACGAAATTTGGAACGAATATGAACTTACATATCAAAGCGCACTTCAATATGAAAAGCTTGGCGAAAATTTGTCAAGTCTAAAATCTGAAGAACGCAGCATAAAATCGAGCATTTCAGAGCTTGGAGAAGTTGATGTCGGAGCTATCGAAGAATACAAGACGGTCAGGGAGCGTTATGACTTTTTAACTAATCAGCGCGCGGACATCCTCGATGCAGAGGAAAAGCTGCGTGTGATAATTGACGAGCTTACAACGCTTATGACAGAGCAGTTTAAGGAACGTTTTAACGAAATATCTGAAAATTTTACACATGTTTTCAGCGAAATTCTTGGCGGAGGCAAGGCGCAGCTAGCGCTTACAGACGAAAGCAGCGTCTTAGAATCAGGCATTGAAATAATCGCCCAGCCGCCCGGCAAGAAGCTTGTCAACATATCGCTTTTATCCGGCGGGGAGCGCGCGCTTACTGCCATTGCGCTTTTGTTCGGAATTTTGCGAATGAAGCCTTCGCCGTTTTGTATTCTCGATGAAGTCGATACAGCGCTTGACGACATGAATGTCATAAAATTTGCGCAATATTTAAAGCGCTTTGAGCGTAAAACTCAATTTATTTTAATTACACATAGAAAGGGCAGCATGGAAGTTTGTGACACGCTGTACGGCGTAACAATGCAGGAACGCGGCGTTTCGAGGGTCATTTCCGCTAAGCTTGAAAATGAGTGATGAGAAAATTTAAAAATCAAATTTTTTAAGTGTTCTAAGGCATAGAAGCATACCGACACTGTTAGCTACAGTAAAAAGCGCCTCCCAACCTGGATTTGTATCTACGAATACAACCTCTTGCACAAACGTTTGATAGTCATAATCCCAAACAAAAATCGCTTCTGAGTAATTTGGAATAATGAAAAGGAGCAATATAGAAATGATTGATATCCCTATAATCACATAACTCATAACAAGAAATGAACCTAGCCCTGTGAGATCGTTTAATTTATCCGCCTCCAGGCGGTCTCGGATGCTGTCTAAAACTTTCAAAAGCGCAAGCAGGTAATACTTTATAATTACATAGCCTATGCCGCCTATGACAGCAAAGAATATCAAAAAAAGCAGACCGTTCATAAATGAAAACAACAGCCCAAGCATCGCAGTTCCTAAGCCGATTGAAATCACGACTATAGACAGTTTTGCCGAAAGCCTAAACATGGATAATGCGAACAGCGTTTTTATGTGGAATGAGCTTAAAAGTGATTCTGCGACAATAATCCAAAGGGCGGTTATATGAATCATTGCGATAGCTGTTCCAAGTACTGTCTGCCATGTTACATAAGCCAAAAAGCTGCCGATTGTTCCAACTGTAATCAATGCGCAACCCAAGACAAAAGACTTGCTTTTCGCTAAATCTTTAAATCTTTCCGCTTGGTTTATATCTTGCTTTATAATTAATTCTTCCAAACTAATACACCATGCCTTTCCGCGAAAGGCACAAAACGGCATGAAACCATTGTCCCTTCGCTATAAATTTGCTAAACTATATTTATGACAGGGTACACTACACAGCACGG
>Ga0131853_10003769_pt1 | contig 27259 bp, 13 predicted proteins | sample TergutLab28metaG_FD_92764 | JGI IMG/M metagenome (GOLD analysis project Ga0131853, IMG submission 92764) | Labiotermes labralis P1 segment gut microbial communities from Petit-Saut dam, French Guiana - Lab288 P1 (version 2) (version 2) | ecosystem: Host-associated > Arthropoda: Insects >...
ATGAGTGGATGGATGGATGAGTGGATGGATGGATGGATGGATGAGTGGATGGATGGATGAGTGGATGGATGGATGGATGGATGAGTGGATGGATGGATGAGTGGATGGATGGATGGATGGATGGATGAGTGGATGGATGGATGAGTGGATGGATGGATGAGTGGATGGATTTATTCACAGAATAATGCAGTTTTAGCTTACGAATTTCTGATTATTTTATTTTCGAAAAGAAAACATCTTCCTTATCAAGTCTTACCTTAATGTGACTCCATTTTTATCGCCTTTTCAAGGACGGCAGTAATTTGATCTTTATGTTGTTAATATTGCGATATATTTCGCATTGATATAGTGAACAGTGGTGTAGGAAAACTTGGAGCAGCATTCTTCTTCACGTTTTTACACCTACCCTGGGTACCAATATTACAGGTTTATTAAACAACATTTGAACTGTCATTACGTTTCTTACGTTTATAATTTCTTGACGGATTTGAAATTCTAGTAGATTACAGTTAAAACGTGAGACATATTTTAACCCCTTAAATTGAAGGAGGAAGCAGGGGATTGCATTCTGTGGCGAACTCACTTGGGAGCATGCTGTACACCTGTCGTAAGACAGACTACAGAATGATGAAGTCCCAGCGGTTGCTAGCAGATTTAATAATATTTCCAAATTCTACCTACAGATTGTATTTCTGTGCTTTTTATGGCTCTCGGAACACTCAGCAGTTATTTCCCTACATCACCTTAACTGTTTTTTTTATCATGGAGATGGGCTGTGTTCACTGTGCGGTACGGAGGACGTACTGCAGTTTATGTTCATTGTTTTTAACAATATTGGATTGCATCAGTATGCCTATATTGAAACATCAGTGCATGGTCATGAAATATTTAAAATTGGATTGCACATTTTTTACAGAACCTAACACCGCATTTTGCTGCCCTTGCTCTACGTTTCCATCATGTCTATTAAGGAACATGCATAAGGAACACTGCTGATTCATTCATCTCTAGTACTGCAGTCTTAAATGCCATTTATTTAAGTATTTACAGCAATAAACTGTTCACATTCTTAAATAACAGCCGTCTCAAACAGTCGTTCCTCTTATTCAATATGTATATACCGTCATTGTTTGTGCAGCTATACAATAACACATGTAGCTGGTAAAGGAAAGTTACTCTGCATTATATAATTATACTGTTATTACATTGTGTCACTTCCTAAATGCTCGTTACCCTAAGGTATTGCAAAATGCTTATATACAAATAAAATTATTGCATACCGTTCAAATATCCCTTCTGTATGACGCTATATATACAACATTTAGCAGTTCGTTACAACAATGTGTGAACCTGCAAATGCAAAAATATTACAGTAGAATTAGAGATATGGAAGGCATGTGAGGCGTGTGTTGGACGGTCAGGTCTGGAGAACACAGATGGGTTTCAAGCAGTTTCTTAGATCAAATAGGAATTTATGGGTTTACTTGTTAGATGCAACCGTTTCCCCAGCACCCACACCACGGAACTTTGCCAACGTCACTTCCGCTGCACACGCTTTGTTTCCTCAGCCTGGCCGATCCGTGACCCCCAGCAGCACTACTCGTTCTGCTGCTAACACTGTTCGTTCGTTCACGTTCACTACATGTGGTTGTGATCAATTCTGCGCCTGCGTAATGACCTGTTGCGACGTCCGCCGTTGACCCGCTGACGTAGCGGTGCGCGTTATCTACAGATAAACTGCGAGGCAGATTTCGATGGTTTGAAACACTGCCACCGTTTGGAAGAAATGCCGAATCGCGCCTCTTCGGGGCACCTGTGGAAATAGTAAGGAATGTTATGGCACTTTATACCCCATTTTGTAAAAACCTTAAGGCCGGGGCACTTAATAACGTTTAGGAGGCGCAGGGGAGGGTGCAGAAAAAATTTTCACCCATCACGCAAAGAATTAAAAAAAAAATTACTAATATTACTGCTAGATCACTGAGACAAAAAATTCTGATATACAGACACAAAAGTAAATGATGATGATGATGATGATGATGATGATAATAATAATAATATATTTTACTTTCTGGATGTAAAAGAGTATGTATCAGATTTTGGGAGTTGATGTACAATTGAAATAACTGCATCTTGCACAGTCATCCATTTAAGTCCTCCACAGACCATAGAACCCTCCTGAACGTATATAATGGTCATAATCAGCATATTTAAATAGAGAAACCCTATTATTTCTTCGGTTTTTGACATCCAGAGCGTATATAGGTCTAATAAAGATACGTGCTGTTGACATCAGTTGGTTTTGTGACTTATGTAAAACTTACGGCACACATTTTTAAGCCAGTCTTTTCATAAACAATACACTGGAAGTTTGTTAGTTTAGCTTTGCTGATGCTAAACCTATTTCAAGTATTTACATTAATTTGCACTGTGTCATTGTCTTTTTGTTATTGCTTGTCATGTTTCTTATTTGTTTTCTCCACCGAAACTTGTGACTTGGACAGTTCTGTTTATGTATATTACATCTGAAACTTTTGCATGTTTGTTACTTTAGTCGTGGGATCATTGCTTCGTTATACAGCACTGTCCATGCTGTTAACGGAGAAGCAACTAGTATTCTGAGCTCTCTCCCCTCGGCCAAGACTTATTCAAAGTGAGTTAGTGTCTCATTGTTGCTATTTGGATTAATTTTTGTAAAATATCACCTTTCTTATTGTTGAAGTAAATCGACACTCTTCGTCTCCTGTCAGGTTTTGTCGGCGAGTCTTGACCTGAACTTGAAGATCGGCTGACATCGATGACATTCGTTTGGCCGCCTCCCTGTGCATCAGAGCCGCCACTGACTCCAATGCTCATTTTCCTGCAGAAAAGTAGTGCATTACCTGATCACAGCAGTACATAGAATTAGGAGAGCACAAAGACACACAAAATCATTTCATTCGCTAACTCAGCTAGAACTGCGGTGAACGTGTCTCTTTAAAAGGTTCTCATTGAAAATGCTGCTTTGTAAGTAAAGCATACGTAAGAAAGGAAAATCAACCCCGCCTCTTTATCTTACAGATATCAAGCGAAATCAGATTTCTTTAGTACTATCCTACTTTTGTCTTTTCTTTGGCCTGTGAATGTGTTATAATCGTGTGTGTTTATTTAGAGTTTTTGTAACGATGCTGGCAGTATCTCGGACTACAAAACCTTGAATATCTGGACGAGATTTGTCGTTACTCGTTTCTCTGTTTTTATGAAGGGATCTCTTCGAAACCATCAAAATGATAAATTTTGACATTTTGCTGACCGTGCATCTCAGTATATTTATCTCAGTAATTAACCAACTTGATGCACAAACTTTTTGTTTTAAAATAATTTTATATCATGCCTCTGCATGTTTCGAGCACATGTGCTCGAAACATGTAGAGGCATGATATAAACTTATTTTAAAACAAAAATTTTGTGCATAAAGTTGGTTAATTACTGAGATAAACGGCAAAATGATAGTTTATTATACAGTATAATTGCCTTAAAGAAAGCGGGGCCATGTGTACGCATGCTTCTCACAATGTGTACTTGACACTTTTTTTATTTATTGAATAATATATGATATTTTTAATAAGATACGTGTAAATACTCGCATGGTGATATACACGATTACCCTTTCTTTGTACCTTGTTTATTCCGACGTGCTCAGTCATGTACGAGAACGTCTTTCGGGAGACGGGTGTGGTTCATCGAATCACTTATAGTTTCTGTTATTTTCTTTTTTACTTATTGGTTTATTTATTCTTGATATAAAAGGCGTGCTGTCATCCAGTTGAATATATAAATAATTTTCTAGTAAAATACCACAGTCACTTCACTTGCACTCCCTCACTCACACTCTTCTCTCACTCGAAAGCTCTCTTACTGGACTGCTTGTGTCCATTATCCGCTGCTGTTTCTTCGTTTAAATCCCTCTCTTTACACAACACCTCCTACCTATCACCAGCGGTTCTTGAACATATGTTGACAGTTCAAACTTATAACGTATGGCTGTGAACCAACCGTAACTTATGCCAGCCAACCTAATAAACAAAGTGTACCAAAAATGTTCGGCTACAGAGATGTCTCTTATGAGTCATTAGCTGGGTAATATTTTTTCAGAATATCTAAAAAGAGTTATTTTGAAATGTTTGTTTAGACGCAACAGCTCCATTCTGTACGTGGATCAGAATATACACCGACATTTATTAATTTTTATGAAGGTAATTGAAGACTTCTTTCCTCTGATCAATTGCTGTGTTTCTGGACTGTACGAATAATCCCTCAGTAAGATGCTTGCTTATATTAATTTCGTTGTTGATTGGTGTATTCTGCTGCAGTGCTTATACTAGCATTATTTATAAGAACAAAATGTGAACTTACACGACTGACAAAATTCAAAGGTTAGCCTGCAACGCTTAAAACATAAGTGGTAGATAGACCTGAAGACGTTCGTGTATACCCAGTTGTCACTAAAATGTGGGCACGGTGGAGATCCTCAGCTTTAAAAATAGCCTTGATTGTTTATACATAATGTTAAAATGGATCTTCTTGAAGCGGGAGGGGGGGGGCATGGATTGGATTGATCTGGCTGAGGACTGGAACAGGTGGCGGGCAGTTGTAAATGATGTAATGAAACTTCGAGTTCCATAAAATGTGGGGAATTTCTTGACTAGCTAAGAACCGGTTAGCTTCTCAAGGACCGTGTTACATGGAGTAAGTAAGTAAGTGAGTGAATAAGTAAGTACATACATATTACTGCTGGTCATTTACCACAACATTTAAATACATTATTATTATCATTATTATTATTATTATCATCACCATCATCCACTTTCCTTAATTCACATCAGTATAACTGGTTCTCAAAACAGTACAGTCTCACTAACCAAGCACTTCTTATTCATTACTCGGCCACAAACTTTCTAACTATGCAGCATCTGCCAACTATTCTGCTTTCTGCATTACAATATATAGAGCAGGGCGAAGACTGATCAGTTTCAAGCTGTCGTGTAATCTGTTTGGAATAATACCCGCTGTGAACAGTACCGGCGGTACGGTACAGGCCGTTTGCAGTTGCCATATTTTTATAAGCTCTTCTGTCAAGTCTGTATATTTCTGGGGCTTCTCGGTTATGGTTCTGTGAAGGTTCTGACTGTTAGCAATTGCTACATCTATTAACTATGCTTCTTTGATGGCTTTCTCAAGTATATCTATGTCCGGTCTATTGTTATGGATAGTTCTATCAGGTGTTCCTATTATTATTATTATTATTATTATTATTATTATTATTAGGGATCGTCTCAGGCTATGCCCGGTGTTGTTTAGCTCCCAGAGAAAGGCTTTGAACCAAGTATCTGCTATGGGGGTTGCATCAGGGAGTATTGAAATGAGTGTAACTAGCCGGAAGCATGGTAAAATGACTTGATTAGGGGTTGTCAGACATTTCATCAGATAAGTGGGTTTCATCATTGAGGTGTTTATTATTATTATTATTATTATTTGTGGTGGTGGTGGTGGTAGTTTAAGTAGCAGCAACAACCATGATAGTGGTTTATTGTCATCATCAGTTAATCTTGATTGACATCCCCCCCTTGTGTATTTCTTATCAAGGAAGTGTTAATTAACCGACCAAACACAACTATACATATGTAGTATATTAGTCTTTCATTATACATTACAGCATGTTTCGGCTGAACATATCAGCCATCGTCACCTAGTATACTAGATCTGTATGGTTATGTTTTGTCGAACAATGAACACTTTATTGACGGCATCAATTAATTCAGGTTTCAGGTGATGTGAATATTGGAAGTTTTCCAGCATAACTTTCGTCTTCGTAACGGGAATACAGTTATTTTTTCTTTTCCTTCTTGTAGGTAAAGCGTCGCTTTGTGGAATCACCCTCAGTGACTTGTTTTATGTTGTGTGTGCTTATTAAAGTTCACACAGTAAGTTGTTTAGCTCACCTTTGTACTATTGATGTTTTGTGCCTTGTATTCGGTGACGATGTAGCGTTGGGTCCTCCATTACATCCCGCCGAACTCTCGTTGATAGAGTTGTCTACATTCTGATGACTCGCAATGGTGTTGGTGGAGCTCATCTTTCGTGATGCCTTCCTCTTGATATCTCCTGGAGACGGCGGTCGGTTGGTATTAATGTGTTTGTGTACTGTAGATGGACTAAGGTTTGGTCCCTCATCACCACTTGATTTACTGATCTGATGAGATAATATGCTCGACTTTCTGGACATTTTTCTTTGTGCTGTCTGTTTTGGAACTGGAAGTGGGGAGGAATGCACACTAGTGGTTTGTGTCCTGTTATCTTCCTGCGTGTTTTCTGTCACGTCATTAGGTTGTTTTGCTGCATTTCCTTCGGTTATACGTTGCTGAGAATGAGGTCCGATTACAATTTGAGATGAGTCTGAATTTCGCTGAGACGGTGGGACATTTGGTGTGTTTGGTGATGACGGATTTGGTATTGGAAGACTGGCAGACTGTGCTGTACAGGAGATATCAGGGTGTGTATTTGTCGGGAGATCGGACGTCACTGGAGAATACTGGGCGCTGCCAGGAATCGAGAGAGAGGGTGGAACTACAACAGTCATGTTTCCGGGCAAGTATGTCGTGGAAGGTGCAACAGGGTTTGCTACGTTCGACACAAAATATCCTGTACTTCCCGGAACGTTCATGCTTGGAGGGGCTACTTGCAAACCTCCGTGGCTAGATGTTGGAGTGTTAGGAAAATAATTTGGGTTAGCGTGCAGATTATTGTTTATTGATACGGGAGAGATGCTGTTGGGCCCTAAGGAAGACGCTGGCTGATTGGGTGATAAAGACAAGAAGGTACTAGGTAACGACAATGGCATACTCGGGAAAGAGGCAGGGATTGAATTTGGTATGTAAAGATTTTCATTACTTAAGAGGGCAATATTTGATGGTTGAATACTGTGAGAATAAGATGTATTCACAAAAGAATAGGGAGTGCATGCTCCCGAATTTGTACCTTGTAGAAGGCACAATTGACGTTGATGGTCAGATGGATGTAAAACGTTTAAGTCAGGTTGCAGGGTGGCTGGACTTTGTAAGCGCAACAAATGCGGGGGATTGATGCACTGAACACTGTGTCCATCGTGAGGAACAACCTCATGACTTGGATTCGGAGAGCTTGATAAAAAGGGATTGATATGTACGGGTGTTATCGGTCTCCGGTTGCAACAGGATGATGCGCTGGTTGGTGATATTGTTCGAAAATTTATCTTGAAGGGATTGCTTTGTAGCTGTGGTGCTGACGTTAAATGGAAGTCTGCCGTATCGGCGGAATCGTCTGCAGTACTGGGAATTAGAGAATTTTGGCATTTTGCCACGCGGTTTGGAAGTTTTGAGAAAATGTTGGGTGTATGGTTTATTGTAATTTCGGGAGATGAATGAGGCTCTTTCAGGGGATGTGTTTTTGCAAGCCAGTTTCCTATTGTAGGCTGGTTAAGTTCCTGTTCTTTGGATTTTTGTCTATCCTCACCTGTCAGCGCATCTTCAGTACTTATATCATTGTCTGATGCGGAAAGGACGTGTGTTGTGTCTACCTGTTGTGAGTGAGGTAGTTTTGGGGGTAAAGCAGATTCCATAGTATCGAAATTGAAAAGTTTTTCACATGGAAGATTTTTGTTACGGGTTTCTGATAATGTGTTTTCCGAAGACATTTTTAGAGGGCCTGCTTTTTGAGGCGTGGTGTCGAATGTGTCTATAATTGGCAGGGATGTGTTGTGTTGCGTTTTGTCATCCGTACTGCCGAAAATATTTTCCATCGACCTGTTAGTTTTCAGTTTCGGCTGCTTCAGACGAACGTTCAGTTGCGAACGGTACCTGTCAGTTGAGAAGGAACTGTCGAGAGATTTTGTAGGATTGTCACCACTTTGGGTTTGTTCATTCGGTAGTTTGGTCATCTTGCTATCTTTTTCTGGGACGCCGGTGACTCCTGAAACTTGACCAGAATAAATTTGTCTAAGTCATATTTATACCATGTTCCGTGCATTCGTTAGGTGCATAAAGTTTCTTGAAAAAAGCCAACAAATTAACTTTTGGTTTTGTAATAAATATTTATCAGTGTACCCAAGTTTATAGTGGCCTGGTTTCAGGCTTCTGCCGCGGTATAAATGAGACGTTCGCTCTTCTGGGATGTTATGCAGCGTGTTATTTACCGACGTTTCGGTACAACCTGTCGGTCCCATATGCACGAATTTTTCTTTTACTGATTTTTCCTTGCAAATGGGACCAATGGATTGCCCCGAAACGTCGGTAACTAATTGCATACGCCCGTGCTGCGTAAGATCCCAGACAAGCGAAGATCTCAAGTTTGTTGTTGTGCCACCTACTATAGGGCGTTTGTTTGATCGTCATACGGAACGTGCACAAATACGAGTTTTTTTCTAAAGGAAGGCTAGTTGGCCGCGTGTTAATGTCGTGTTTTCTACACTGAAAATTGACCAACAGTGTGATGTGTCTCGCATATATTAGATCGTGGCTTCGGATTTTTTTTTGAGTGTGCTAATTTGGTATGCCTTTCCAAATTACACATACGTCATGGAAAATATGTCGTCGCTACATTTTGTAAAAAAAAAAAACCCGTGTCAACTTTGTCTAATAAAAATAGTATACACGTTAGTGGAAAATATCGAATCACGAACTTCATAAAGTGAATAAAACTAACAGTTACACTGTGTTTAATGAGATACTCAATTGATAATGTTGGGTTGCACACACACGATAACGTGCAGCACTACCGGATCGAATGACGAACTTAGTGCTGGACAAAAATGAAATCAGACAATGCGTGTTTTTCTCTAATGGTGTATGGTTTACAGCAAGTAGGGGCGTAAACAGCCCAAGTGAAACGCGATGGCGTTACGACAAATCCCCATGCAGTTGGTACGACTTCCTTTACACGAACTAAAACTGCAATGAGTGCTCGCATAATCACACGGCCCATTTTTTTCCGAAAAATTTCTCTGTCCGTTAGGCTACATTAAACCTGGCGTCATTTTTCAGGGAATTAACAGTAGAAGAGATAATATAGGACAATTGACAAACTTTGCAACAACTGAAATGTAATATTCGAAGAGAAAATGGCAATATTTCAAGACAAGCCCCCCCCCCCGTCATTTGTCGAAAAATATTTTCAGAAGACGCGAGTTCTGCTTAGATGCTGGAGGTTCCCACGTCGAGTCTATTACATTATATAAATTAAGTTGAACTATAGGTGAAATATGGAATTTGAGCCATCGGCGGAGGCAGGTTTCGTATGCGAGACAGTTACCTTCACAACTGCTGTGATGAAACCATAAATTAAAGATACGCTCTGTACAAAGCAGCTTATACAGGGTGGTTCATATAGAACGCCGGAGTCGTTGAGGCCTGCATTTTCGTAACGCTGACACTCAACACCAACTGTTGAGGCCGTGGCAAATTACTCTCGCACAGTACGGGCGTGAACAGGTACTGCTTCTTTCTGAAGCAAGTTCCATCTGCTGCCGAGTGTTCGTTCAAGCATTACACGCCACACGACCCGGACGTACTAAAAGTGGAACGTACAGGACACCGTGAAACGTTGAGAAACGTATTTAGAAAAACTGGAATAAGATATGATTTTCAGATTTGATGTGAAATGTTTAAAAAAATGTAATTCCTGTCTAAGGAGAGATCATATTAAACCTCGGATTACAGAGCAATAAAACTTCCAAATGTTACTGTACTGAGTTAATTTTGTACCCAAATTGTTTAATTATTTTCTTAACATGTTTCTTTTTTCAGAGTCTGTTTCTTAGACTCAGTTAAATTTTGCATTCCTCACCCAACTTTATAAAATGAAATACCCAAAATTTTAGAAAACAAGAAAATAAGTGTAGAACAGAAATGTGAATAAACTTTTTCTGTATTGTGATTGTTACATGCAACTGTTGCGTGTTATTTTGACTTGTCTTGACAGAGTGGACCTTGCACACCAATTCTGGCCGCTGGTAACATTTTCAGGCATGTTTTGTGTCCTTGTTTCTTGGGAAATTAGAAGTAAAACGGGTGAAAAGTGGCCCAGTCGGATTCAAAAAAAAAAAACATACAGCATCCTAAAGAAAACAATGTAATGGGTGCATAATGATAATCTTGTGTCACAGGACTTCAAATAACAAACAGAAAAACTGGTATGATAGTTGTCATGTACCACCGAGAACTGTTAAAGAAAGACAAAGCATGGGTACATTTTGTTACCCAGTCAGTAATCGAAGAGTTAAATCCAGTAGTCAGCCGTACTGTCACTTTCACTGAACAGTGACAGAAGCGGCTGAGGCTTTAACCCAGTTGTACACGTCAATCGCACTAGTAGTCAGCCATACATTTCTCGTTACGCCTCTTATTGTACTCACTTGGGCTTTCCGGACCGCAAGATGCATCCAACTGCTTTATCTCATCTGGCTTGAGAATCCGTAAAATTGCTTGTGATCCAGCTAGTTTTATGGTGGATGGAATATTTTTTATATCAGAGTCAGCTGGCCTCAGTCTTACGATTCTCTGGCCGGTGTCCACACCTTTGTACAACCTTCGCTCCACGTTACCTGCGTAAGGACAAATGTAATTACAGTTCCGTTACTGTTTCAGAGCTTGTAATTTACATAGACATTTGAATAAAGAGACCAACTTGATGTCACTTGCTTTATTATTTCAATATTTAATGCTCAACATGTTTCGGATGTTAATACCTTCATCCTCAGGAGCTTGCGACTTATTTGTTGAGTTATTTCATGGGTTGTATTGCTCTGGTTCGATGTGTGTTGGTGTTACGGTGTGGTTTGGTTGGAGTGGTGTGGTATCCGTATGCAGGCTGAAGCACAGCTTCAGCCTGCATACGGATACCACACCACACCACCCCAGCCAAACCACAACGTAACACCAACACACATCGAACCAGAACAATGCAGCCCATGAAATAACACAACAAATAAGTCGCAAGCTCCTGAGGATGAAGGTATTAACATCCGAAACATGTTGAGCATTAAATATTGAAATAATAAAGCAAGTGACATCAAGTTGGTCTCTTTATTCAACTATAAAGATGATGCACGGTCCAATAAACATAAGATTACATAAATATGAAGAGTGTAACTGGGTTTATTGACGTGTGTTTGCTTATATCATGAAGGAGAGTTGTAATTTTATTACACAGTGGAGTGTTTTAATAAATGTTACAAAGGACTGTGCAACTTCTGTTTCTATCGTAAAAGAGCGTTGAGAGTTAGTGCTTATCCAGTACCGTGTATTAACTGTTGTATAGAACTGCCTGCATTTGTCTGATCGTTACGTGCCAGTTAACTTGTGCTGTTTTAAACTCTGAATTCCAATTTCATTTAGCGCTAACAAAAGAGCGCGTGAGTCATCGTTCGTGGAAGAACACCTGCTCCTGTCAAGATGTTGTCATGGAAAGTGATGGTTTATAAAAATAATTTTTACATTGGTTTTGTATTTTCTTAGAACACGTTCGAACAAAAGACGCTCTCTGCATTTCTCCTATTTTGTATGTGTTACGTGCTTGCCCAACGCACCACCTTCGTTTCTTCACCCTAATAATATTTTCTGAAGAGTACCAGTTTTCTCCGGATCCCTCTTGCTGTCTGCATCAGATACAAATAATTTCGTTAGTAACTTGTTCTCAAATAACCTCAACCAACGTTCTTCCCCTAATATAATAACATTAAATTTTAACATCGCACACGTACAATCTGACAAAGTTATACAAGGGCTAACGAGAACGAGATAATGGGTGGAAGCATAGGTTGAAGAAATCGAACGAGATGCAACAATATGCAGATATGTATTTACCGCTGAACTACTCTACATGTTTCGGGCGTCCATCGCGCCCATCATCAGGAGTATATAAAACTGTAGTCGCAGCCTCTGGTACAGATCATACTATCTGGGGAGCAAGCTTCTTCAAACGTGACCAAATAAGGACGCAGTCCTTACTTGGTTTGATGTACTCCTGAAGATGGGCGCGATGGACGCCCGAAACATGTAGAGTAATTTAGCAGTAAATAAATATCTGCATGCTGTTGCATCTCGTTTGATTTCTTCAACTTATAGTTACGATGAATGGAACCACGAATATAAAAGTTGGAAACATATTTGCCATGGTATGTTTCTTAAAGCTTCACACTTCAACTTTTGAAAAACGAAATTGATCTGAGTTATACTTACAAATTCAGCTCGTACCGCATAGTAAACACACTTCTTCTAGGTTATAAGAACTAACCCGTTAATATCATATAAGGGCATAATGGTTTCTTCTGAGAACCATACACAACACAAATATAATGTGTAGACAGAATGAAGAGTTTTTAAATATAATTTTTATTCTGGCGGTACATAAAGTAACGAATGTGCTTTAGAGTGTTCGGAGATACGTAAGAAAGTTGGATCCAGATTTCGTGCTAGGTGAAAACACTGGCATTTATTCAGACGTGTCGGAGTCATTTTTTATTGAACCCGTGTTTTCCTCGAGTGTATAAACTGCCTATCCATTCCGACATGTTTATATTTTGTCAGCTGTCAGCGCCATCTATCGTAATGAATAAAACTTTGTTTTGAGTTTAAAAAACAGAATCGACAGCGGTTTGTCCATATGTTGAAATATTTAACTGAGTGATAGAGCAGTGTTTGAATTAAATTGTTATTCTGCTTCATCGGAACTATTCGGATAGGTTCTGTGGCGTGTTCGGAACGAAACTGACTTCCCACGTGTCCCTTTCCACCAATGTGAGTGGAACGACTAGCTTCTAGATATAGGGCACGGCAGAGAATGTGTTCAGTATGCAATCGCGGATATCCCTAAGGAGTGGCCGTCCGATTTAAGGCTTGGGCAGGCGCTGAAGAAGTACCACAGAAAAGACATTTCGTTATGTCACGATTGGCATACAGATCATTGCCTCATATCTTCATTCATTCCTCTACCGTCTGCGTTGTATAGACCAAAATAATGCTCTCCATTGGTTTAGATGTTTGACAGTTTTGCCAGGTAACTACACAAGGAAAGGTTACGCAGGGCCTCAGACCCGGAGAGATTTGTAGCCCATTAAAAATTCGTCAGAGGGAAAATATGGTTGAGGACACGTAGATTAAGATGGGAGTATATTAAAATGTGTCTTAAAATGAATATAGCATAACTATGTATTGTCTTCGTTTGACTCAGAATATGCCACAGTGTTCGGCTGTTCTGAGCCCTGTGATGAACTTGCAGGTTCCACAAAAGGCGAGGGCTTTTTTCTAACCATATGACTGACAGCCTTATGCTCAAAGTTTGTGCTCCATGTAATTAGTTACTTGGAAAGCTTCCTTAGATGGGGGATCAGCCCCCCCAAAAAGGATCATTCCACTGCGTAAGACAACACAGATACACTTGTACATTGTAAGTTAACGGAAATTAATTTCAAAATGGGCAGGGGTGCTCAAATCCCGAGCTCCAAGTCGCCAGGGATACTTAATTTTGTGCCCATCGCCTGATGTTTGTTGGTCCTCAGTGTGGAACGTCCTTTGTGGTATCGTTCTGGCGCCTAGAATTTTGAGGTGACTCATAGGTTTTTTTTTTAATTTGGTGCCCCTGATTGTGGGAATGAGGTGTAAGTGTGATTACTTTTTGCATCTACTTCCGAATATTCTTGTGTTTAAATGCATTTAACGTATGAGATGAAAGTTTATTCAAGACGTAATTGGCTTGAACCAAATTTTAATATTAAGGAATATCAAACCATGCCCACATTTTGCGGAACAGAGACGGAAGAATCTACACAATACGCAATCCAAACAACACAAAACAGCATTTCTAAGTCTGGAACAAGACACGGTGTATTCAGTTAGCAGCCAACATGTTCCAGCCAACGGTCACCCACTCTTCAGGAGGGACATTACAGTGTCAACAAAACACGGAGTAGCCAGTGATGCAATGTGTTAATGAGTTAACATATTAACATTTCAAAAACAAATATAGTGAGCCACACATTAATTCACTGAATTGTTTTAATTTAAGAATCTCCAGACGTTGCTTTTTTCAGCATTATAATTGTTCTTAAAATTTGAGTTACTTGTGACATCCTGATATCCAGGACATACCAAAAACCTTAGGCATACTAATTAAACAATATTCTTTCAAAATGAAGAGGGCATCCATTTTTGTAGGAAGTAATGACAACGTTGTGTTTCGTCAGGGTGCAGTTTCCAGTGTTCTTTCTGTGGGGTTCTAGCCCAAATCAGGCCTAGGCCACCTCACGTACAGGTTTTTAGATCACACACAGTTACATACACACAACCGGTATGACTCCTCTGAATATGTCATCAGCAACACACAACAAATACAAAATATGAGTGTCCATGCCTGCCGGCGGGATTAGAACCCGCGATTTCAGCAGTCAAGCGGCGGCAGACCAATGCCTTAGATCGCACTACCGCCGAGATCGGCTGGATTTTCCAACCATAAGGTGGTTATTCCGACAGTTACAGTAGAGTGAGCATCATCAAAATTTATCGCGGCTAGTCTAATACCACTTACTCTGCACAAGTACTTTCTAAACATAAGTGTATAAGTGTTATTTAGCTGTTAGTGTATTGATACGGTATAGGCTGTGCTTGCAGAACACACCGGGGTGGACTGAAATGTGAAAAGGAGAGGCAAAACTCTTGCGGAGTTTAGTTGACAAAAATTTGCTGAAGTACCTTTTAGAATTCAAACCACTTTCACACTTAACCCTTAACCTCGGTACACTGTACGAAGCTTTTAATTCTTTACACTCTGCCGGCCTCGGTGCACCGTACGGTGGTGAATGCTTTTAAGGGTACAATAAATTTAAAACCCATCCCTCTTGGGTTGTAGTTGGAATTTAAATTCCAGCATCATTGAAGGGCTAAGATAAATATGACAGTATTATTTTAGGTCTTCATTTAACGACGCTCTGTCTGCGGTGGAGTTTAAGTGGAATCCAGTTGAAATGTGATGGCACACGGTGACGCACGGGAGGGAAAGTGAAGGAGAAACTGGCGAATGGAGTGGGTGCCTCGGAACATGGTGTATCCAGCGTTACTATCAACAATAAAAGTTGATGCGCACTCCTAGGCTGCCAGTAGTCGACTGAACTGACGCGTGTAATGTGGCGTGAGTGAAAGAGTTGAGTGTGACAAAGAGAGAAGGCATATTGGTGCCTTCTTTAAGTACTAATCGTTGTCGCCAGTACTCCAGCAGGTAGTCTTAAGCTTTAATGCACTCTATCAACACGATATCTAAGGAGCAAATAACAATGTTACACTAGTGGAATAAGAGTTGAAAGATTGTAATAAGACGTGTGAAGGAAATGGTGTCATACTAGAGTAACAGGTGACAGACGTTGTGAAGGGAATACAGTCATCTTGTGACGCGTTTCTCAGAAGTCCCGTTTCAAAAGTGATGGTTAAGAAGATGCAATTAATAGCCAATTGGAAACGTTGTGACCATACAACGAAGCAGGCATAACGTCATTAACAGCCAATCAAAGATTAAAGTTAGAAGTCACAAGATTGAGACTCCACCCCGACCAACGCCCAAGAAACTCTGTATAAATGCTATTGTATTAATGTAAAGCCAAGACTAACTTCCGTCAGCTCAGGGGCAGAGGTCACTGGAGTGAGGCTTCATTTTTGGCACCACTTTAATAATATCATCGCTTGCCTGGACTATCATTTCAACTGTACTTCAACTAGACTCAACTGTAAACACGCTTGTAGCAGCAACCTCCAATAAATCAGCTTCAGTAGACATCTGAAAAAAAAGTCCGAGTACTTTGACCTACGTCGTGGCCAGCTGGTGTCCAACAAGTCCTCGCCCAGTCGCGTTACACTACACGCCCCCGCAGATTTAAATGGACTCGTCCGTTTCGCCGAAAGACGAAATCTGGTTTCTGGCCGTGTGTCTTCACATTTAAACTGGCCTCTACCATGGAATTTGTTGTGTAGGCTGAATACAACAGCCTTGTAGACTGAAGAGTCTCATAAACACTACCGTTCGGAGAAGCCATAATGTGTGTGGTGGGCGTCCACCTCCCTTGGGGTGAGCCAGAAGGTATTTACAGTAGCTGAAATTTCAAAACATCAGCTGAGAGGTTTCGGACGCGATGTACATGGATGTTGGCATTCGTACAGTAATTCGAAGTAGAAGAAAGGGCAACAATGCTTGAACGCACCATGAAGTAACTTTCGGAGAAAGTTTTGTCAGTTAAAAGCGAAACTGTATTAATGGCTTGTAGATGTTCGAGAATTAACTCTTAATTTGGTTTGCAGAACCTTATGTATATTCTTTCTCCATTTCGAAAATTGTACTGATGTATTATTTGTGGTTCTTACCGTCCGGTATGATCTCTTGCAGGATACCTGCAATTTCGGACGTCTTTAGAGTGTTTTGTGCTTACCTAATTGCACCTGTTGTATGTGAGTGACTGTCGATACCGACGTTGAACGAAACCTTTGGAAGAATCTTACGCTCTGGCCTTCGAACTTAAACCGTCCTACCGAATTAGGGCAGCTCGCTGCCAGCGAAACTCTGTCTAACCGTGTGGGAATGACCATGGGACGATTCGTCCTTGGGCTCTTGTTTTAAAGGCTTGTATTAGTGTCCAGCAAGTGACTTCGTTCAGACGTACACCAGAACACTGATCTTTGGCAACCTGCAGTTTATTGAACACGAACAACTCTTAATTGCCACAACTAACGCTCGGCTAAGATTTGGCGATGAAGCACTGTGACAGAAGCAGAGAACCGTTTGATTCAAGGTAGCGGGGAGTAAGGCAGTGAAGAGGATTGGTATTAGAATTTCTAATAAAGTAGAGCGTCGATTATCCGAGCTAATTGGGAATGAGGAATTTCGATTAATAAAATTGTTCGAATAATCAAATATGCATGAGAATATTACCATCACATACTATAATTGATTTATACGCAATAGTCTGTAAATGATAACCAGCAAATATTGAAATAATGTTGCATACTGAATTGATTTTAACTTACCTAATATTTGTTTTACATAGTTTCAACAATAAATTCACACATTTGTATAAAAAATAAAAAAAAACAAACACAAGTTATTGCATGGTAGAAACAAGTACTGAGTCCAATCAACAGCTAAAGCCGACACTGGATTATGAACTCCTGTAATACTTTAACCGGCTTAGAGATATTTCAGTATAGTAACCAGTCAGTGGAAAGTATACTGTAACTTTCTTTTTTGTACCGGCGGTGGTTCGCGTAATTGACGGTTCGGATGATTGAAGTTCAGATGATCGACGCCCTACTGTGTTATGTTTAACAGAGTCACTGTGAATTCTCCTTCAAAAAAGAAACACCGACGGATTTTTTTGGGATCGCTAAACACCCTCATGTCCGTCCGCTTCCTTGCATAAATACTTTCAGTTTAGATAATTTCTTTGAATTATATTTCATTCAGTTTATAGAACGTTATAAATACACGCGCGCGCACACACACACACACACACACACACATATATATATATATATATATATATATGGAATTATTATTATTATTATTATTATTCCGTAGTTCTCTTTTCCTAGGACACGGTACTGCTTGGTAGTCATGAATGGATAATTAAGAATATTCGAACCGTTGAGCATGCATTGAGTATAGCAGAGTTCAGTAGATGTACGTAGGTAAGTGGGTGTAGGTCAAGTTGTCATCATCATCATCCTCTGACTTCCTGCTGTTCCACAAGCTTGTGTTTGCAGGTCCGTACATTTCAGTATGTTCACAAATGAATGACACGACGTAAATTTGTATTCTACAAGTCGGTATGTGTGCCGGGTAGCTCAGTTGGTATAGCGACTGACTGCGGGGTGGACGGTCCGGGATCGAATCCCGGTGGGGACGAGTTTTTCTGCCCGTCTAGACCGGCCCTGGGTCCCACCCAGCCTTCTATAAAATGGGTACCGGGTCTTTCCCGGGGGTAAAGTGCGGCTGGGGCGTGCTGCTGACCACTCACTCCCTTCTAGTGCCGCGGTAATGGAAGAGTAGAGCTGTACCTCTACCCACCCTCTGGGCCACACCGGGCCTGTAACGGGATCGCTTTACTTTTTACAGTAAGTATCGTTTCTCGCCGACGACATCCGAGATTATCTTGTCGTAAAATCCCCGAATGAATCCTGCACTAACCTTTAGCGCCGGAATTATTTTTTTTTATTTTGGTACATCCTGTATATAAAATGTGAATAATACAGGAACCAAATACGTTAGAATTATGAAACAAACTGCATTTTGAAGAAAAAAATACGGACAATATATACCATGTTTAAAATATTCAGTACCTATATTAGTTGAATAAATATATATAAAATGCAACTTTAGAGGTTAGCGGTGCGTTACGACCACTATAGATGAAATTAGGCGTCAAAAGGTTAATCTGATATTTATTCTTATCCGAGATTGGTGTGCAGTTAATTTTGTGGAATTCGGGTTTAGTAAACTGCAGTTAACACGTTCGCAAGAAAAATGAACCTCATGGTTGAAAGATTTGGTGCAGATCCGAGGTAACCGGTACCGAAGAAGACGTGGAAGCATTTATTGATTCGGAATTACATTCCAATCATCAAGTTCATTACATATTTTCTCATTCCCTTAAGTTTCTGGGCCTCATTCGCACTATAAAATGCTTATTCTCTGGATTGTTTATTGGTGTTAGGTGTTTACCCTAGTTATAACTAAATTACAGCACGTGTCTGTAATTTGCAATTCTCTCCTCCTACTGGTGCCATCAAGTCAGAATACATTTAGTGGAAGTTCGCAGCTATCCATTACAAATGTTTCACTCCCCTCGCCGGTTATAAATCAGCTAATTCAAGTGTCTAAAGCTACGTACCTTACGTGAGATGAGGCGTCATTCTAATGCACCGTTTAACTTGGTTTAAAATTTTGCCTTTCCTTTTGGAGTTTGTAAGTCTTGGAGTATCTACTCGGAATCTAAGAGACTTCCCCATGTTCACTGTCGGCTGTCCAGGCAAAAGCTGCCTATCTGCTAAATGCGCAAAAGCTGTTAATCACAGTACTTCTTCAGACATACGTTTTATTTATTAATCACCCTTATGCCGTTCCCGGTGGCCGGCGCGGTCTAACGCCTAGGTCTGCGGTCGTTAGCTTGCTGGGATTGTGGGTTCGAATCCCGCAGGGGTCATGATTGTCCCTTGTGAGTGTTGTGTTTTGTCAGGTAGGGGTCTCTGCGACGGGCTGATCCCGCGTCCAGAGGAAACCTACATAGAATGTGTGTCATTGAATGTGATCAGGTGCGACATTAACTCTCTACACCTAAAATAAAGGAGTTAAAGACGTCAGACTAAGAAAGTACGGAACTCTGTTGTTGGGGGAACTGTGTTAAGTACAGTTACAGTAAGTGCAACTGTTCTCATTTTAAGTGTGACTCGTTCAGCATACATGTGCTTTAGGATGTGACGGTTTGACGCTGGAAGTGCAGATCCTCCGAGGACTTAAACCTTCAGCAGCACTGCTGTGAGGATGACCGATCTCGCATCTGATTCTTAGTTAACTCAGTTGTACTGCACCTCCTTGACTTGTGTTTTGGTGCTGTTTAAGCGCTTTCTCAAAGTTGCGAAAAGCGACTACTAACTTCGTCATGTCTGTCCGTCTGTCTGTCCGCATGGAACAACTTAGCTCACACCGAACGGATTTTCATGAAATTTTATGTTTGAGTGTTTGTCGAAAATCCTTCGAGAACATGTTTCATTACAATCCGACAAGAAAAACGAGTACTTTATGTGAGAACAAATGTACATTTATTTTAATATCGCCCCTAATTCTTCTTACAGTAAGAAATGCATCAGAAAATTGTTGTCGAAAGTCAAAATACACATTTAGCTTTCAGTAGCGTTCATGCGAAATTCGAGCCATCTATGAAATAATGTGCAAAAAATGCGGTAGAGCCGGACAGGCTCTGCTGGCTAGATAACTAAGGCTACAAACACACTCAGGATATGTAAGACTTATTTCGTTTCCACTGCAACAGTTGTTGCACGAATGCGCCTCACTGTTACGTTTGTGCGTCTATTGCCTATCTTGTTTGGTAGATGTTTGAGTAGAGTATAGGTAAGAATTACTCCATCTTACGATACTGTTATGTGTACTGCAGTGACTACTGTAAGGAAGAAAGCGCTCGCAAGATGTATGGCTTCTACTCCGTTTATTGGCTCACTAAAGCTTCGTTTATCTTTGGATACAGTCTGGACAGTGTTAAGATCATGAAGGCACAGTGCTGACCTTCAAGTTCTAATGTTGTAGTGTAAGGTAAAGTGATCCCGTTACAGGCTCTGTGTGGTCCAGAGGATTGGTAGAGGTATAGTCCACTCTTCCATGACCGCGGCACTAGAAGGGGGTGAGTGGTCAGCAACACGCCCCGGCCGCACTTTACCCTCGGGAAAGACCCGCTACCCATTTTACAGGAGGCTGCGTGGGCCCCAGGGCCGGTCTGGACGGGCGGAAAATCTCGTCCCCACCGGGATTCGATCCTGGACCGTCCAGCCCGTAGTCAGTCGAATGTTGTAGTGTACTGCTGATTAATCCTGTTATGTTACTGAGGCTGGAATTTCGGCCGAATTGATAGCTATCCTGGCTGAGAGTTTGTGGTTTTCGCCCGTCTCTCGTAGAAAATGCTGTGTCTCTCATTCACACATACCAAGCCTTTCCTGGTATCTACAATCAATAAAGCGTCGTCAAATTAACCAAGAAGAGCTCAGTCGGTTAGCAGTCGGCTTCTCACCATGCAGGTCCGCGTTTTTTCTCAGGGAAAGCCTTGTGGGTTTTGTGGTGGACCATGTTGCACTGAACAGGTTTTTCTCCCGGTAGTTCAGTTTAAACTTGGTAGTCATTATTCCACCGAAACTCCTCTTTCATTGTCACCCAGGGCTGGTACAGTAGCCCCTTCAATGGCCGCAGTGCCAAGAGACTTTGTCTTACACTAAACTCAAAAAAGACCGAAAGGTACAGTGCCACTCATGCCGTATGTTTAGTCTTGTCTGTCGTCGATACTTACATGACGTCACTTCCCAGAGGAACATACACGTGAGATGCCCGATATCCGCTCCGCATTTTACAAATATTTCTTCTTACAAACTATGCTAGACTCAATTTGAACATTTAACAGTGTTGTGACGATACAGTCAGAGGTATTAAGTTGGAGAGACGAGACAATATACCCTCGTTAACAGTTCGCTGTGCTATCCTTAATTCCATCACATGCATCAGCTATTTTTTTTTTTGTTGACATTTGCCACAGTCGTAAATAGATCACCGTTGTTTGCGTCCCACGTTAAATACCCAGTCAAGTTCAAGGCAATACATTTATCTAACTACATGGAACACAGTCTTTCCTGAGAAGCTAAGGCCTTGTTCACATGTCCCGGTTTTCGACCAGCCGGGAGCGGACCGGATGGGCGAGTGCACAACTTGGAACTTTAAAACATCTCCGGTTCTAACCGGCCGGTCGAACGACGAAGTACGCTATGACCAAGCAGTCGTGCATGCACAGTGATCTGCAATGGATCGTTATTCAATAATTGCTCTGTTCTTGTACCGTCGTCGTAAACGTAGACGTGACAGGTTGCTTTGGGTTCATCCAATAACTAAAAAAAGGGAAGAATTCGGTGCCTTTTACGCTCTATTTGATGAAATACGAGGTGATGCAAACATGTTTTTAAATTATTTTCGAATGTTAGTTTCATCTTTCGACAAGTTGCATCGCCGATTGGAGGACAGTCTTCAGCGTCGTAACACTAAAATGAGGAACTACAGTCAACCTGTTGAAATTTTGGCTGTTTCAGTCAGTCAAGTAATGTTTGTGTGTGCTTTAAAAGAAAACTTTGTTGAATAAATAATAGGAAAGGATTTTCTTGGGAGAAATTATTCATTATCATCTCCATTTTGTTCAACTTAGTAACCTGAGACTCCTCCATATTATCCACCAATAAACTGTACACATATTTTCTAGCTTTTGAAGACCCCGCACCGAACTTCGTTGCTTGTTTATGTTTCTTATTGACTTTACATAGCAGTCTCGGACGTTTTCCTACCTTTTCATTGCTTCATTACACCAAAACTCAAAATTATGTAACTAAAATTAGACGTTAGGAACTTGAGTGTGTTATAATAATAGTACAAGTGACCAAGAGTGTTATTAATTACAGGATTTCTTTTTACAGATATCTAGCGAGTGAATGCATTTTTCATGACCTACATTTCTCTTATCGGATTGGAATCTTAACAGCAAGAAATATAGTCAGAGCAGTATGTCTCAATAACTGCTCTATCATGCGTCCATAACGTATTTCCAGGCCTATAAAAGAGCAGTAAGAAGTGACTGCTTAGGAATTTGAAAGAAGAGCTAATTTCCCGCATTGCTTAGGGGCCGTCGATGGGCAACATATTCGAGTAATCAAACCGGAACACAGTGGCTCGATGTTCTATAATTACAAAGATTTTTTCCCCGTGGTATTAATAGCCGTGGCAGACAATAACTACAGCTTCGTGTACGTTGACATTGGTAGTTGCGGAAAAGACTGTGATTCTACAGTTTTTAAACAATCTACGCTATGGACATCAATTCAGACAAATATGCTGGAATTACCCAGTGAGAGGCCTCTTTCAGGAACAGAAGGTCCAAATGTACCATACCTCTTCGTAGGAGACGAAGGATTTGCGCTGAACAGAAATATACTTCGACCTTTTGGTGAATCTAACCTGAGTGTTAAAAAAAGAGTGTAAAACTATTGCTTATGCAGAGCACGAAGGTATGTGGAATGTGCTTTTGGTATTTTGAGCAATAAATAGAGAGTTTCCAGCGACCGCTTAATGTCAGTCCTGACTTTGCAGTCGTCAGTGTTAAGGCCAGTGTTGTTCTGCACAATTTTGTTCTGAGAGAGGTGGTTATAAGTTTGAAGACGCTTTGACATGGACTGGTTTTGAAGATGTACCTGAAGGACAATCAATACGTGGGGGGTTAACAGCGAACAATATAAGGAATAAAGTAGCTGATTATTTTCTAACAGATGCTGGAGCTGCTTCGCACCAAATGTCAAAAATATGAACAGTAGAGTAAAAAAAAAAAAAAAAAGATTTGTATGAATTTCAATCCGCTGTGTTCTATAAATTATGGCACTACTCAACAAAAGTGTTTTTTTGAACAACTCCTAGTAGAGCTTCGAAGTCTCCTTGAAGACAAATACAAACTTCTTTCCATGCCTTTTTCGGTTCGTTTCTGTCTTTATAAATATCATCCGTCTTGTTCCACAACACGGGCCTGGCTTCCACCAGAGATATTAACAAATCAATGTCGAACTCAAAATCGCCCATCTTCACCACTGGAAGACTAGTGTTTCAGTACTCTACTGACACTGTAGTGAAAAGTTATCGCTCGGATACAGCCGGGTAAAGACCGGAGTGTGTGAACGTGTCTATAAGCAACACGTGCACCACTGTTGACTCATCGACCGAACGGCGACCAGGCATAGTAGTGGATAGATCGGGTGCTACCCGGCAGCCGGCCGGTAAATTCCCGGCCGGCCTAACGACCTTTCCTGTGTTCCACTACTTTGTCCAGCTGTAATCCGAACCTGCCGGCCGGTCGACAACCGGAACGTGTGAACGAGGCCTAACAGGTCCTCAGCTAGTAAAAAAATTCCCCGCATTTTGTGTAGCCCGAAGGTTCATTACCGCATTCACAAACGGCCTTCACCTTTCCCTTTCCTGAGCCAGATCAATCCAGTCCATGGCTTCTCATCCAACTACTTGAAGATACATTTCAATATTATCCTCCCATCTATGCCGAGATCTTCCAAGTGGACCCTTTCCCTCAGGTTACCCCACCAAAATTCTGCATGTACCTCTCTGTCTCCTATGTGTCACATGCCCCTCCCGTCTAATGCTTCTTGATTTGATGATCCGAATAATATTTCGTGAGGAATACAGATCAAAAAACTTCTGGTTACGTAATATTTTCCACTCCCCTGCTAACTCGTCCTTCTTGGGCACAACCATCTTCCTCAGCACCCTATTCTCGAACAAGTATTGGCCTATTTTATTCGCTAACGTTGGGCTTTTTTTGTGTCTTTCCACTTCCAGACACGACCTACCGTAAAATACTAGACGCGGCAGCACATTTTCTTTACTGACAAGGCTACGGACTGGACAACAGAGGACTTCTGGTTCTTTTCCCGGCAGGCACAAGATTTTTTTTTCTCGCGAGCTTTTCCGAAATGTTCTGGGGTCATCCAATCTCACATATTCAGGGGATGGGGAGGTTTTGCTTTTCGGGGTAAAGCGGCTGAGAGTTCAGGCTGAACATTTACTTGCTGCTAGTGCCGTGTTTAAGAATGCTCGCGGGTATGCTTCTGCTTCCCTGTGTGCCTCCTGTGCGTGTTGCCAAATAAAGAACAAGGAAAACTGACTGGTAGCTATAATACAACGTAATTCAAAGCGATGTTATACAAACGAGTTCAACATAAGCGCAGTAAGTCCAGCAAAGATAAACACTAATAGAATAAATTTGGTAACAATAGCGGAGACGTAACTTATATGACACGTGATAGTCATTGCTACAGCTCACAAAAAGCTACCAGACAAATTATGTGACGGGGGAGGGGTGCTAATATAAACCTAAAACTACACCTTTAACTGTGCGACCGACCAAATGCCGGGCACAGATGAAGCTCCCAACTTCAAGACCAGGAATGTGGCAGTGTGCTGCATGTTTAAGGTTATCGTGCAGTGATAGATGAGTATGGAGCAGCGGTGGATTGATGGTTAGTAGGGGGAAAAGGAACTTTGAACTGATCCTGAATTCTCACATGAATTCACCCGGAGTCGAACCCAGCGCTCTTAACCGCGAGAGATGTGTTTCGACCTTAGTAAAAGCCCATCAGAGATGTACGTGTATAACGAAAGTCGTTAACAGGGTGTCTGTCATATAAGCAACGCATTTGCCAAAGTTACTTACCGAGATCTGCTCTCTTCTGGGATATTGCACGTCGTATACACGTACCGGACGCCTCACGACGGCTCTGCCCAACCCGAATATAGAAATATCTTTTACTACCGGGAACGATCACCTATACCGAAAAATCCAGAGGTTGCGGGAAATAAGACTTTATGCCATCTACACTGACAACCGTCAACACCATCTCTAAACAACCCCCTTTTTAACTGTTTGAACTATTTGTAACTATTTTTAACTATTGTTTTTAACCATGCTGATATTATAAACACGGATATCGGTTTGTAAAACTGAGATCATAATTAACAGAAAGCAAGGCATATTATATTTTGGTATTTTCCCCTTATGTCTTGCATTACGTGTGTTGGCTTGATGATGACCTGAAAGGTCGAAACACGTCGCTTTGTTAAGCACTTAAAACACTTAAAAGCGTAGTTGTGTTGACTACTTCTCACATAACCATCAGTAGAGTGGTAATTCCGTACCGATGCTTCGGGATAACCTTTCGGCCCTATAAGGTCGGTACGGAATTACCACTATACGCTTTGCCATATCCCAGAGGAGCGTAGATCTCTTCTGCATCGCGGCGGAAGCCTAAAATCGCGCAAGATACTATTGTTTGCCATTACCTATTATAGATCTGTTTAGAACAAGCAGAAGAAGTAGAGGTCAGACACTGAAGACACGCGGTGACCTGACGGCTAACACAGACTGTGGGAGACAAATCAGTAACTCGTTACATTTTGTAACTGCATAATTCTAAGGAATTGGAGGAAGGTAAAATGCGGCACTCGGCAGAGTTTTGAAGTTAGTCCTTGCAATACTGGGTGAAAAAGTTGGTGAACCTAAACCCAAAGCCTCTAAATTTCAGTTCATTGAATCACGACATAGTTAAATAGAATTTGCGTGTCTGCTTGTTTGATTCGTATGTTGTTCATGAATGTTGCTTCAAATGCAGGTGTTTATAATCTATCGTGTGGACGAGTTCAGATGACTGTGAATGAATGGTGGTTGTAGTAGGCGAACTGCACGTGCGTACAGAATCCGGAAGAATCCGGACATTTTCCTTTAGTGCCAGAGGGCAGCTTACCTGGTATGTAGACTAGGCTACGGGATTGACGATTCGGGGTTTGAATTCCAATATAGACAAGGCATTTTTTCTCTTCCCCTAAACGTCCAGACCTAATACAATAGTACAAACAACCAACTTGATGAAACAGTAGCAGTTTATTAGTAAATTCAATCAGGTGAACATGTTTCGGGCGATAATCTCGCCCATCTTCAGGAGCACTAGACTGTGTTTACAGCTTGTGGTATAATGCACCGAAGAAGTTGTCTGCTGGCAACTTCTTCGGTGCAATATACCACAAGCTGTAAACTCAGGCTAGTGTTCCTGAAGGTGGACGAAATTATCGCCCCAAACATGTTCAGCTGATTGAATTTACTAATAAACTGCTATTGTTTCATCTAGTTGGTTGTTTATACTATTGTATCAGAGTTACGCGGTCACTCAAACATCAAACATCAAATTCAAAAGTTCAGACCTATTCTGGGCCAACCCTGCCTCCTAATTAAATAGGCACCGGATTTCTCTCCTGGGAGTAAAGTGGCCGGGTCGTGAATTTGACCAGTCGCCTACATCCAGTGCCGAGGTTAAGAATGAGTGGAGCTGTACCTCTACCCCCTTTGTATGTTGTGGGCAGGGACGACGTTACAATCAGGATAACGATGAACTCAGCAAAGGTTCCAGCCTGGTGCCGGGTAATTTGGCTCATCCAGTAGCTCTTCTGACTTGCATTTGAAAGATATCCGTTTCGAAGTTCGGTCGGCACACTGACTACCCGGACTGAGGTTTCTGTGACCATGCGTATTTCGAGGCAGATGCTATAACGAGCGCTTTTTTAAACATACACGTGTAATATTTGTTTTATTAAGACAGAGATGCACAAATCCCGAGTGCTAAATCGCTGGGCCAAATAAATTGTACCGCGGCGCGTGATATTTGTAACTCGGCAGTGTGGTACTTGCTGCTTCTCACTGTTCTAGCACCTGGAATTCCAAGGGGGTTCCTAGATTTTTAGAAACTGCGTGTAGCCAGGCGTAAATGGGAGGGTAATTTTAAGATGGATCTTCAGGAAGGGGGATGTGGGGGGGGGGGGCATTGACTGGATTGATATGGCTCAGAAC
>Ga0131853_10003770_pt1 | contig 27254 bp, 7 predicted proteins | sample TergutLab28metaG_FD_92764 | JGI IMG/M metagenome (GOLD analysis project Ga0131853, IMG submission 92764) | Labiotermes labralis P1 segment gut microbial communities from Petit-Saut dam, French Guiana - Lab288 P1 (version 2) (version 2) | ecosystem: Host-associated > Arthropoda: Insects >...
ACACACACACACACACACTGAAACGCTTATCAGCATAAAGATGCGTCGAAATATATGTGTCTCAGGATGTTCTGTGCTAGATGGAATCCTTCCGTAGTGCATAGAAGTGCGGTAGCTTGTGATCATCAATACCGATTGGGATCACGGCTATCCACATCTTCCCATTCTGTACTACAAAAATAAACACAAAGCCGGAACACCACTATTACCATAGTGACAAAGCCATGAACTGAAGACCGAGAAATCGGGATTCGATTCTCCGTTCACTGCAGCCAGAATGTTATGAAGATATCAAACTCTTCCTACCGACCCTACTGGAGACGCTTATTCAAAAGATTAAGCGGTTGGGCCGTGAATCCGACCACTCCCTCCATACAGCTCCCTAGGTTAAGAATGCTTACAGCCATTTTCTATCCATTCTCATGGCGTTCTGCATGATTAAAGTTAGGGAAAACTTTCTATATTTTGTGAAAAAGAAAGAAAGAGGAATGTCCGGCAAACACACTTGACTGTTCAATGCATTATATCCATTAATAAGAACACGACTGTAACCAGTTGTATTCTTAGCATGGGTTCAAACTACATGTCTTGGCAGTGCAGCGTCCAGCATGTTTATCGTCCACCTAACTGCACACATCACATGACAATATGAGTGAGACTTGAGGACTGGGAAACGGAGAAGTAGAGGAGCGATTTCTACCCTGAAGGTGCACGAAGCACAGTCATGACAACCGGTGCCTGCTGACTACACTTTATGCCAGAAATCGTTGCACGTGTCTGCGCTCAAGAGGAGAGTGCCCATGAAAACACCAGCGTGGTGAGGTACAGTCATGACAACCGGTGCCTGCTGACTACACTTTATGCCAGAAATCGTTGCACGTGTCTGCGCTCAAGAGGAGAGTACCCATGAAAACACCAGCGTGGTGTGGTACAGTCATGACAACCGGTGCCTGCTGACTACACTTTATGCCAGAAATCGTTGCACGTGTCTGCGCTCAAGAGGAGAGTGCCCATGAAAACACCAGCGTGGTGTGGTACAGTCATGACAACCGGTGCCTGCTGACTACACTTTATGCCAGAAATCGTTGCACGTGTCTGCGCTCAAGAGGAGAGTACCCATGAAAACACCAGCGTGGTGAGTTCGAGGCAACACTACACCTTTTCCTGAAATTAGTTCAGTTAAGCCATTGCCATACGATTTTCTCTACGCAGAACCAAAGACAAATCTGTCCTGGCTCAGACACAAAAAGGAGATGGTGTCATATTCATGAAAGGGACATACTGAAGAACAGTATCACAGTTATAAAGTGATAACAGCTAGACCCACAAGTTGTGACAAGCTCCGTTCTTGCTTGCGCACTCAAGTAGCTGGAACGTTTTACTTAGAAATACGATCTGCAGAGAAATGTAGTGCATTAAGGTTTATTGTGAAATGTTAAAATACACCATCCAAAAGCACAAGCGCTTGGAGAAAAAATCAGTCAACTCTTACTTAAATCAGGTTAAACAAGTCTTGACTTATAGATTTGTAATAATTACATAAGAATATCAAATATTCACGGGTTTTTGTCGTCAAGTGACCAGACAGAAGCACAAGTGGTTCAATCTGTGCATAAACAACTCCACAGAGCCTGTCTTAAAAAGCTCTTATTCGAAGTCTTTTAACATTTGTGACACGACAAGTTTGTAAGGCTTCCAAACTGCCTACAGACAGAAACGAAAACTTTTCAAGCAGTACACACCTCTAGCTTAAGGTCCTACGTCACTTCCTACTGCTAAGTCTTGGACAGAATCCTAGGTAAGATTCGAAGCCGATGTTTTGGAAACACAAAATTTGCCTTAAAATACGAGCAAACAGTATAGTCCAGATGTGTGCTAAAATTTCACAGCAAAATTCTATATGATGGAACTCAGAGAAAGAGTAAACAATGAAGAAATTTCGAATGATTAACTTAGACAGCCGCTCTATATGCAGGAACAGTTTGGCTCATATAAATCAATATTCCTTCCTACCAAATCGGCACGAAACATAGGAGACTCACCTCATCCGATTCAGCACACACAGACGTGTTATCTCCTTCTTTAGCAGTTATTGAAAGCAGTTAATGTAATAGAACTTCAACAAATGACGTCTACATGAGCGAAAGGATGATCGCGGTTTCGTCGTACATTCTGCAATCATATACATGATAGGCATATATGTGAAATATTGAAGTATGCAAAATAATCACGGATTAATGGGCACCATTACTTCGTCGTATTAGGGATGCCCTAGATCTTGTCTCTCATTCTGGCTATGTGAACAGATGTTTGTAGTCTTCTTTCCATCAAAGATTAACTGCCTGTAGGGAAAATCGTGAGTTCTGGAAAGAGATATTGATAAAATGTGATTTTTTTTTGTGAATAACACAAGATTTCAGACGTTACGTCCAGGAACATACATTTGTCACATGCAGTTTATGAACAACAATAAAGTCTACCTACACCCCTACCCCTCCACCCATGCATCCATGAATCCGTCTGCCTGAGACTATTCCTATTTAAACCGTTCCTGTAAGACGCAGTTTTTACCGTCTATTCGACTTTCATCAAACTAATGCGTAACACACATGTAGAATTATTGATACAAAATCAGTACGGTGTTGTAAAACGTTCGGTGATGAACTCATACATGTTGAATACCTTCAGAGGGCCTGTGTGAATTAAAACTGGATATAAAATCAGGCATCCTAACAGGCTACATTTTTCACGACTTGAAAATCACTGGTGAATAATTTCAGCTATAAATGTAGGGACTGGTATTACAGGCCAAAACTGTTCATCTTGGAAGTCTCTAATTTTTCGTTGAATTGATAAAAATGCGGAAAGAGTTTAGAGTTAAGTTTAGGTTTAATGAATTCTGGGCATCTAAACTCAATGCTGGAATAACGTTTGAGGAAACCCTGGGGATTTATAGTCTGTAATATTAACTGCTATTATAATGCAAGTATGGGTGTGTAACTTGGTCGCCAACATTGAGGGAGGAACGTAAGCTGAGGGTGTTTGATAATAGGATGTTGAGGAGAATATTTGAGCCTAAGAGGGACGAAGTAACAGGGGAGTGGCGAAAACTACATAATGAGGAGCTTAATGTTCTGTACTCCTCACCCAATATTTTTCGGGTGATCATATCGAGAAGAATGAGAAGGGTCTGACATGTAGCGCATATGGGGGAGAGAAGAGTTGTGTACAGGGTATTGGTGGGAACACCTGAGGGAATGAGACCACTTCGAAGGCCCAAGCGTAGATGGGAGGATAATATTGAGACGTATCTTCAAGTGGGATGTGGGGGCATGGACTGGATCGAGCTGAATGAAGACAGGGTCAGGTGGCGGGCACTTGTGAATGCGGTAATGAACCTTCGGGTTCCATAAAATGCGGGGAATTTCTTGACTAGCTGAGAACTGGTTAGCTTCTCAAGAAGGGCTCTGCTCAATGCAGTAAGTAAATAAATATAATAGAAGTAAGTATTAGAAGCCTAACCTAACCTCCCTTCATTGACTGCATGGTGTCAATTATGCGAAATGGGTTGGTACAGTGAATGCTGTATTTTGATTTCATAGGTACCTCTTAACTTCACTTACATAGGATGCATGACTCTTTTATTCTTTTCTTCTCTACTGAACTGTTTTTCTTCTCCCTTCCTTGTCTTTAATTAGACAAGGTACAGACTGTCAATATTTAGGTAAGAGGTAAAATTTCCTCTCCATTCTTAAAGAAACAAGTGTCAATACAGATTTGATAAATTGGAGATTCAATTATACATTTACTCTTTACAGTAGAAAGCAGTAAGTATAGTCACTTATCACAGTTTTCCATATTCGGCATTGTTACAAAAGCTTACAACACTCCTTTATCGGCCTTTAGTTATGTAACAGACATAAAATAATACGTGTACTACTAAATGGTCCCATATGATATGTATATGTGCAATTTACATAGGACATGACAAAAATAAAAGACACTGGATAGGTAAAGTTATGCGGTAGGTGATATTGCAGTCGCGACCTTTACCCACCATATTACATAGCGTATATGTTATGTAAAATATTAATTAAAAAGGGTTCATTCTGGGCTGCAATGTAAGAAAGGAAAGCACAGGATTATATGTAAAAACCTTATGTGCAGATGAGAGCTGTCAACGTTTACTCTTCGTTTCCAGCCGATATTTCACTATCAGTTTATTTCAATATTCAGTGAAGTCTGATTTACTAAAGTATATATCTTACTTACTTATCTTTTTATTTGAAATCTTCTAAATAATGGAGAAATAGATCTGAATAATACTGGATAATATGGGATACTGTAATTTGTACGTTACAGATAAAAAGCAAAACGTGGATATCATGGAACTAATCCCAAATATGGGTGTTTTTTATTCTAAGAACTGATATCTCCGAACAGCGTAATGACTTCCTTTCCCTTTAATGGCAAGGCATATAAATATCCCCTGCTCACCACAGAGTTTAATTTACTATCTTCCTTAATACAGGTAAATGTTTTCCATAAAATAATTTTTCTTACGCCAAAAGATAAAAATTCAAAATTTAAAAACACTTCTGTGATACTAGAGTCTTGATGTATTACATTTTGTATACACGTTTGTGTTTGTCAGTCTTGAACATACAGAATTAGCCTTAAAAGGAACATGTTCTACATAAATGACTGTGTCACTGCAGATGGAATTCCTATTACGAACAAGTCTGTGAAATGTTCATTCCCCTTTGCGCTTAGCGTTCTTCACTCGTAAGAACTAAACCTTAAATTCTGCAAAATAAACTCCATTTACTCGTAGTTCGTTTCTAGCTTGCCTGAATACAAAGTAGCATAAGAAACAGTTGAAACGGCTATTAAATCTGCAGATACGAAAGTTTTGGGTGATTTACAGGATCATAATAGAGAATGAGAGATGATGGGGAAGGAGGTGAGAAGAAAGGGAAACACATAATGTGCAGCGTCTTGGTAAATTTCTCTCTCAGGAAAAATGCCAACAGTTCTGAAAATTGCACCCTTAAATTTTAGTCGATGAATTTCAAGCTTATATATTTCTTTTTAGCAACAGATACGAGAAAAGGTTAGAATACGTAAAGCCAGCATACAGTTACAGTTGAATGTAATTACTTAATTCGCTATTGGTTTTAAATTCTTGAATTTCAAAATGTGCAGTGTCATAGGTTCAAATCCTTTGTGCAAACAGAACAGGTTTATGGAGATGATAAAAACGGCGAGTAGAAGAAAACACGTAATAATTTCAGAGAAGAGGAGGAAGAAGAATTAAAATTGCAATATATGATTTTTTATACAATTAGATGACGAGGCAGACAAACATATTTGCCACCCTTGGGGGAATCGGTATGTCTTTTAGAAGGTGTATTTTTAATGTGTCTATAAAATAGGGAACTGTATTCCCAACTTATTTTGTTGTCGAGATTCGTGTGTTTGAAGAAGACTTGATGGATTTAGAGATTAATAAAAAATCGGAGGCAAAATTTCAGTAATTCTTAGGTTCCAGAACATTACTATACAAAAGATTCTGCATATTGGTTTTACTAGTGGCATTTCCAATTTCCTATTTATTTTAAGACATATTTGCTATTAAGTTATCCACGTCAAAAGGAATAAACACAAAATCGGTCCAGAAATAAGTATGCACAAATTTACAAACGTATTAGGCACTCATATCGAACACCCGTAATGCCTACGCGTCCACACCGTCTGCGAGGTTCAGCCAGTCTCTTAAAGTTGAGCACTGAGGGTTGTTTCTCCACGAATAAAACGGCTGAGGCGTGAAGCTGACCACTTACTTCTTTCTAGTGTCGGTATGAAGAATATGTGGAGCTATACGGTCAATCCCACATAGACTACGTCCTACTTACTTTATCTAATCTCTCCCATGCATGCCTTTGTCACAGCACAAACCATCCATTTCAATTTTATCTCCCTAGCAATAATTGTAATCACCAAATAATAATAAATACATTTGTTTAAATAATGTTAATAGAAATATGTAGAACAATAAGAGCCTTTCCTGTCAGCAGGTGTTTTTAATATTTATCGAACTAGAGCATGGTATATGAAAAAACAAAATACATGTGGAATATTCACTGATTCTTGCCAGTACTTAACTTCACTAAACGTGGGGTATAAAAACATAAGCATTAATATAAAGCTTTAAAACGTATTACTAAAGCAGACACATTCGTCAGACGAACCAACTGCGAGATCGAGTACTCATTTTCAATAACCTTAAAGTGGTTTTGTAATTCATGGTCCTCGGAATCACTTTAGTGTTATGGAGCAGTATTATCAATAATGTTATTCCATTATCGTCAGCCACTTCCTCAATCCTACTTCTGTGCAGAACCCACTGAAAGAATACGAATATTTCGTGCTTAACATTGCAGAATACATAAGAATTTTGCTAGCCTTCCTGTGACTAACACTTGTCTTTTCTCAGGATTTATTTCGTTGATCTGCTAGACATTACTTGTAGGAATCAATATCTGTACATATTCGTGGCAATGTATGGGATTGCAGTAGTACAGGGCACAGATGACATTCTCCGTTAACGAACTTGAGCATTCCAAGCCACTGTTTTTATATGTCACCATAAGGTGGCTTCAGAAAGAAAAGTGCCATAGATTGTCGGAAAAAAATTAGTTTCAAACATTCCAACTCTGATTATTATTTTAATTCCTACAGTCCCCGTTTGGAGTAAACCTAATGAAAGTAAAAATATCTCTTGAAATAAATTACAGTAATTTATAAATATTCTTATTGTTAGTTAAATTAAAGTCGCTGTCAGCTCATGCTACATTGTTGCATAGTTACGTCCTCATGCATTGTATTACTGTTTTGTCGTAATCATTTTATTGATGTGTATTGCCTTATGTTAATTGCACCTCTAGAGTTTACGTTACGCAGGTCAAGTGGAGATAGTTCTAAGAACTCTGTACGCACATGTCTGCCGCGAAATCAGAGAGGCCAGTGGTACATGGTTAAGCACTTAAGGCGACCAGCGATCGCTGGACCCGTCAGTTGACAGTGAATCCTTTGTACTCTGCTTGAAACCTTACGCTGCACTACGCAGACTCTCGATCTAGCAGTTTCTGAGAAAAGACGTCCCAAGATCATCTGGCGACTCCGGCGGTTACAGTGGTGCCTAATTACTCTCCTCTTTCTTGTGTGTAACTACTAATTGTTAGTAAAGGCTATCATCTGAAGTCTATGAAAGTTACACTGCACAGCCATCACACTCCCTCGTTCCTTCTGAGCAACGAAGTTGGATCCACGCCCTGACCGGACAACATCTGAGATACGTCCGATCAGAGTAGTTTCTGCGGGGGTTACAAAATCATAGCGTCAAATACCAGAATATTTAAGCTCTTGAAATACAAAATATATGTCAAAATGTTTAGTGAAGATGGAATTTACAACGGTATGGAACAAATATTTCGAAACGTTAGTCGGAGGTGTATCTCGGAATGTTTCTACAGTGTTTAAGAAAAGCAAGGATATCAGGCAAAATAACCGATGTCCCGATCGAAAATCGAGCCAGAATCCCATCGCAAAAGAGTCCAAACCGCTATGTTTAGCTCGTTATCAAGTTCACCTCAATCGAAGAGATTCCCTTTCTAAAGGTGTACACTAAATAACCTGGTCGACAAATTTCCTCTCAGTGTTGCATAATTCCAGCCCATAAAATCGCACCTTGCAAATTTAAGACGATTTTAGTATGAACTTCGTATCTGAATCTGTGTCTTTAACATAATCTTTTACCTTTGCTTTTTCCCTGATCAAACTCATGCATTCCTCATCTCAGACAATGCACCAAAAACTGCACCCATCTAACTCGTCTACTGCGTGTAAAATTATTAAACTTTAAACGCCTATTGTTTCATTCGCTATTTGATAAACCCCAACGCTGCCATGGACGTCCCTACATTACTTTGTGTTTTCGTCACTGTCACTCTTTTCCATCGCAGCAGCTTTCACTAACGCGCTATGCGTTGTTCACTGTGACAGAATGAAAGTTACAGGGCGAGATATGGTCTGGTTCGGAATCCATTACTGCTCTACCAGCTGGGGACACACAAAGCAGTACCTGTGACCTGTAACTTGGAAAGAAATAGGCCTCTCTACACACAAATTTGTATTTTTTGTTGATGTATACGGTGTATCAAAGAGGAGTGAGTTTCATACTGAAAATCGCTTTACGATCTCCTATGTACTTGAAACCTTACAGCTAAAATCGATTATACGCTTGGTATTCGAAATTCAATTTTTCAATACAGAATGTGAAATGGAAACACACAGAGAACTCTGATAGGCAGTTTGAATCTTCGTCTTCTCTGATACTGATATCACTGTATCCATTTTCGTTAAATTCGGAAATATTGGAGCTAAGAAAATTTCATATCCAGAACAAAATCAGATTACCTAACTCTTTAAATTACCGTAGTATTCCATGCGTCCCCTGCTTAACATTCACAGACTGTACGTTACCCACAGAACACGTGCTTCTTCTAATCCCCATAATTACGTAACAACTATTATTTCCCTAAACAAATTGATCCAGCTGGTTTTAAACTGGAGGTTCAGAGTGTTTTCTGAGAGGAATTAAGTGAATGGTTCAATGACATTAAGACGAATAGCATGACTTTAAGGTATAAAAACATTTTAACTTGAAAAATTATGCGATCTTTGTAAATGTGCTTTTTCAGGTTCGTACTACGTACCTGTAAGACGGTTCGTTTTTTTATGGAAAAAAATTGCTGTACCTTATAGGTTTGATGTTTTAAAATTCTAACAGCATTAAACTTCTTCACGTATATTCAGAAGTGTCTTACGGACGTCGAATAAACAGTAAAACAGTGTATTATTTGAAATATGTTTAGCTTCCTTTGACATCGCGTAATTTTTTTTTAATTTGCGCCTTTAAGAATTTATGAACTGTAAATGTTTCTTCTTAAATACTTGCGACAATCATTATTATTAATGTTTATGTAGATAGAACGAAGAGGACTACTGAAAGATACGCCCAGGGCGAGATATCAGGACACCGTACTCTTGAACGATACAAGATACCAACTTTCTTATTCACGTGTTATCGTTTTCATCAGAATAACTAAAGTATAGTTTTGAATTCGGTAGAAAGGACAAAAAAACTGTTACAGAATAGACGTTTTATATAATTCCTATGCCTACGTATGTATGAAATTTTAAATTTATATATTTTTTGGACTATAAGGGATTATTTGCCCCCAGACGTCAATATGCTAGCAGTCGGGTCGCGACCCCAATATTAAACGTTATTCCCTGCCTGCTTCTATGAAAATTTTCAACCAAAGTTCAAAACAATTATTTTTTTTGTATTTGACGACACGACACGCGAGCCCAAACTAATCAGCTAATTTCAATGAGCAAAGCATTTCTCATAAGCTAATATTTTCGGAGCTAGTTAATACTTTTTCCGCATTTTATGCCAGCCGGAAGTTTATTACCGTCTTTGCAACAGCCAGCCTTTACTCCTTATCCTAAATCAGGAAATATAAATGTATCTTAAAAGACGAATTTTAACATCCTTCTACCTATTCCTAGGTCTTCCAAATGTTTTCTTTCTTTCAAGTTTCCCTACAAAAATCCTGCATGCATTTCTCTTCGCCTCCCCAAAATGTCACACTCTCCCTTCCCAATATCCTAATGGATTTCATAACACTAACAATATTTGGCGAGGTGTAGAAGTATGGAACTCCTCTTATTAGACCGTGAAGAGGAGGCAAGAAGCTCCTCCAAAGAGTGGGTAACTATTTACCACGGTGTTATATCCAAAAGACGTGGATCTGCAGCAAACACCGCTTTTAGAATTTAAAACATCAAAACACAGCACATAAATTTCTAAAAGGGTGTGGGTGTTAGCTAAAACGAATTGTCGTAGCAATGAATATAAATGGCAATACAGTGTCTGCAATTTTTTTCTACCGAATTAGGTTCAGGAGTCTGATATGTTTCCAGTTAACCTCTCCATCTTTTTCTTTACCGTCGTAATTCTCTCATTCTTAGGGCTTTACCTGCCGTTTCTACTGCCGCAATTCCATTGTCCCCTATATGGCCTCAGTGTAGATATAATTTTTTAGTTCGCTGTTCCACCTTTTCCCTTACACTTTTAACTTCGTTTCCTGTTTCCTCATTTGTTATCTTTAATTACGCAGTAGTACACCTCCAGCTATTGTTATCGAACATGCAATTTATCTTCAAGATTTCTGTCTTCTGTGACGATATGGAGCCTGAACTGGTAGAAATTTACCGACAGTACAGAGGAACATATTGCCTCCCCGAGCCCCCTCTTTTAACATAAAGGTAGAAATTGTATTTTTTTTCGAAAGATTGGCAACTTTCTAACACAATAAACGATGTTATATTCCAGAAGACAGTATTCTTCACTGTCATTGCAGTGAGAAATTCATATGGTTTCACCACAAGTAGAAACATTTGTGTGTCTGCAGTATCCTTATCCATTATTGAGGGTAATACGTTTAGAATTCTACAGACACGTCGGAATAAGAATGAGGATTGTTTCATTATCTTAAACATTAGAAACTTAAGCTTCGAAAAACACTATGAAGGGATCTAACTGACGTGAAGTAGAACGCCTTAACAGACTGCGGACATCTGAAGCAGAAAATAATTTTTTTCTATTCATGCTTCCAGTGACAATATTTAACCACTGAGCTGCATGATGTAAAGAGAATTCCTACAGTTAAATAAGAGGGGAAATCCGTGTTTTCATTGAAATAAATTATAGGCGAAATGTCTGCACATATTGGCACTGTAGAAGTTGTGATTATGTTTTATGTCAGTATGTTCAGCTTTGCGGAACAATCTTGCAAATTATGCAGAAACAGTATGGCCAGCGATTCTTAAATACACCATAAATTGTAAATTCTGCAAAATAAATAATCAGTTCAGGGAAGACACTTAATGAGGTGGATTACTGTTAAATTTAAAATAAGAGGAATTAAAAGTGTTCAATTAGTATTTACATGAAATTTATTTCAAATTGTACCGATAAGAGAAGTGCAATGCAGCAACAAATGTGATGCTGCTACCATTTACAGCAATTTAAATACTTTTTCACATACAAACTTATGTAATAAAATCAACATATACGCATGTGTATTTGTTGATTACATTACGTAAGTATAAATATTCCTTTAATACACGCGTATAGAACTTATTACGTTGTGCAGAATTTCCCCACCCCCCCCCTCCCAACCTTGTACCTAATTCGATTTGGAATATTTGTTTAAAGTACTGCTACAAAATTCAATTTATATTATTTACTTACGTAATCAATATTAAATTAAATTTACCTTTACGTACGTTAATTCCTATCAAATTAGTTTCATAATATGTGATTTGTAGGAAACTAAGGTCGTAATATCCATCTATATAATTACTACCAGACTCAATTTACAGCATTTAGTTGCACAACTACTACCAAAATCACAACATTCTGTTCATAAAGTCATGTGGATTTTCAATAACCGATCCACAAACGGGACATCTTATTCTTAATCGAAAGTAGAATAAATAAGTTTACACTCACGTATGTCGAAACCATCAACTGCCGGAGCTGCAAATAATAGCAGGCTCGTAGTAGCAAGTAGAACCCAGTCATGGTAATCAGTTCCCTCAGCATTCTTCCAGCAACGGGGATCCAAAAAATGTTTCAACATGGCTGCCACCACCCACATGAAGAGAATTCAGTAGAGCCAAACCATTAAGTGATGGAAACCTCGCCAAGAACCTGGAATCACACAAAAGGAGATCTCTGCGTTTTGAAATGTGAATCCAGTCTTTAGGGTGGTCAAGGGTAGGTCTGAAAGGGAGAATTTCTCACTCTGCGAGGCGGAAAGGACTAAGTGTCAGCACAAAGAGGGAGCGATCTATTTCCGGGAGTATTGAACCAAGAGGATGAATTATTGATTACCGATTATATTCTTTGTAAGCTATGCTCTTAGCTTGCTGTTCAGGATGTTCATCGCCGTGGCGTTTTCAACAATTTTACGCGTCTTTGCTTCATGACAATGCGATACTATTATTAAGAGCTTTCGCAAAATTGCGAAAAGCGACTATTAGCTTCGTCATGTCTTTCTGTGTCTATTCGTACACACGGAACAACTCGGCTCCCACTGGAACGATTTTCAAGACATTTTATATTTGCCTATTTTTCGAATATTTTTTTAGAAAATTCAAATCTGGCGAGACAACTTGGTATTTAACATGGAAACCTATGTACATTTATGACAATATATCACTGAATTCTTCTTAGATTGAAAACTTTTTGAGACAACAATTGTAGGGGAAAACAAACACTTGGTTTTTTTCAATAACGTTTTTTTTTTTAAAAATAGTGCCGTTTAGAAGGTGTGAGGAAAATGTGGTAGAAACAGGAAGGCCACAGGCGGCAATTCAACGCGGCACATGCGCTTTGCATGCTGGATAGCTGAGGCTATAGACACAAACTTGGGACATGTATTACTTATTGCTTTTCCACGTCAATAATGGGCATGCGAACGCGTCTTTATGCTACGTTATACGTACATTTCAGGTTTTATTAGCCGTACCAACTTTACATTAAACTTTGTAGTAACATACTTGATTGGTAAATCATCGAGGCTACGGTAAATATTAGAAAATTATTCCTATAGGACGGAAAACAATAGGAAACTATTTTCCAAAAAAAATCTTCAAATTCGGATGTGAAGGTGTAAAATAATAAGTATTTTCAGTTGTGTCTAAGAAAGCTGGGGTTTAACCCTTTACAGACGCAGCCCAGACCGCTTTATTTAAAGACCCATTTCGTACCGCGCAGTAAACATTTTTCATCTCGGTTATAAAAACCATTCAGTTATGTTGTATGGGACAGAAATCGCTGTTTCTTCTCAGATAAATACAAAACACACACACACACACACACACACACACATATATATATATATATATATATATATATATATATATATATGGCAAAGTGATGCCGTTACAGGCCCGGTGTGGCCCAGAGGGTGGGTAGAGTTATAGCTCTACTCTTCTATGAACCGCGGCACTAGAAGAGGGTGAGTGGTCAGCAGCACGCCCCGGCCGCACTTTACCCCCGGGAAACACCCGGTACCCATTTCACAGGAGGCTTGGTGGGCCCCAGGGCTGGTCAGGACGGGCGGAAAATCTCGTCCTCATCGGGATTCGATTCTGGACCGTCCAGACATTCGCTATACCGACAGATCTACCCGGCCTACACACACACACACACACACACACACACACACACACGTACACACACACACACACACTTATATATATACAGTGTGGGTAGAGCGTAAAAATGTTGAATGTTTAACCTGCTGGTGCATCATGTAACCAGTCCGCTTTGAAAGTTTAAGAAATTAGCTATGGAAACTCCTACGACTGCGTGATACAGACAGAATCAGACTCTTGATTATGACATCATGTATTCTGGTTGGTCACATCTCTCTTAAATGAGACGCAACACGTTCATCCAAAATGTTTGTAACCACCTACCTAACGGCGCGGTGTCAAAGTTGACAGCTCATCTGTAGTGCCTGCATTCTTTATTTTCTCACTGTCTGTGTCTTATAGAGGAGGTACTGATTTACGTGGAGAAATACACTTCTGTGATTTAACTTTGGCTAATGATATCAGTATCGACACTAACATTTAATTAACATTTAGTGTTTCTGAGGCAGTGGACATTAACATTGTGGTCATTTCAGTTAGAATAATGTGTGGTCTGATTGCTGGGTACCAGAGCTTTGAAGGAACTCACTCTCTCTTTTCTAATTCCGCGTACTCCTCTAAAACCTCGGTGGCCTATTGTTAACACATCATATAATGCCAAGCAGGCTTTTATTACACACCCCTTTATGCCAAGATTCATAAAAGCCTTTCGACCTTGAAAGGTTATCATCTCATTCTTTTGCTTACCCGCTTCAGTTTCAATGCCCTTATTTGTACGGGGAATTTAAAACTTATAAACACTGTTGATGACCTTGTAAGGTCTAAAAATGTCTTCCTGCGAATAAGGGTGTGCAATAAAAGCCGTAGTTAATGTTATATTGTTGACTGCAGTAAAACCGCTCAATAATACGTCCATGCAGAACCATCTATAATGCTACAATCTATCATAACGATGAGGGACCTAATATGAAAATAATTATCAGACGTATTTCTGTCCAGCTGCTATATGCTATGCCATTCAAAATGTAGGAAAAGTGCATTGCTAAAATGATTAAAGAGGTTAAACTAGTCAAACTATTTATTATTGGATATCTGTCGTTATATAATTGTGAAATTTGGACTGCCAACTCTATTATGTCAAAATGGCAGTGTAGAAACTAACATCCAATAAACGCATTACGTTCAGGAACTCAATAATATAGCCTACTGGTGGACAGCAGAAAATTATTACAGTTCGCAGTGTCCAGAATAAAAGCTACAACAATTAGCGGTTAATTTAGGGTACATTAACTTCAGTTAAATTAGATTAGTTCACATTGCCGACGTACATTTGCAGTATAAACTTCGACGCTATCTGCTTTTAGACTGTAAAAAGGGTAGCAAAGAAAGGATTTTCCATACTCAAATGGCAGTACATTCAATCCAGCACAAAATGAATACCTAGGAATTAGATAAATCTGCAACCAGTCGAACAGCATGTATGATTTACTTTTAAATGTGAGTCTCTTAATGTTCCTTATAAAAACAATAGCTAAATATTCTAAATATTTTAGGAAATAAATGTAAAACTATACTTGTGTGGCCAATGCAGAGCATCTCGATGTTAAAACGGATGTTAAATACACACAACATCTTTCTGACATGTGAAGAAATAAAGTTTACTAACCTAAACTCGTGAGTTCTTAAAACCTACATGGTGTATCTTAAAATTTTGTGAGTAAATTAAAGCATGAAGCAAAAGGAAGTGTATAATTTTATAACTTAATTAAAACTCCTCAGTGAAGATTCACTAAATATATATGATAGAAATCTTCTAGTTGTCTCTGAGTGGACAGTACCTTCAGTGCCGCCCAAAGCTGGATGTGAATGTGGTAGCAGCATACACACTACGGATTTTTTTTGGACTGAAGTTTTTTACCTTCTCCTACAGAAGTTCCGGCTTATTTTCCTCAGGGGAATTGAAACACGGACACACATACACACAGTTCGTCTTTTTCCTCAATCCCATTTAAAGTTACTTCTTGGAGACCATCTTTCCTTATAACGCACTAAGCAGTAGCGTTAGTTCGCCACATTTGTACTGAAAAACAGCCCCAACTCTAGCTCTTCTTCTTGAATCCCATGTCGTTAATATCCATTCCCTTGATAAAATACACCATAATCAAACACCAAATAAATGCTCTGTTGGGCCAAGTTTTTCACTGACAAATCGAAAAGTGTCTTTCTTTATAGTCTATATTTTCACATTTCTTTCCATTAGGTTCAGTTTTTAAAATTCAGAAGTCCGAAATATATCCAAATAACACAGGGCGTTTTTTTTTCTGCTAGACCGATAAGCGCAGCCTTAACGCTCAACCCGACGCTCCGCCAGCGTTGCGTTGTAGGCTGCATTTGGGGAGGTTTAATAGTCAATGACATGAGCTAGGCAAATGATTGCAATGACAAAAGCCTTTAAAAATCTAGTAAAAACTCAATAAACCTTCGGGCCTTCGCTTATCGGTCAAATTGGAGAATAAACACTCTACATAAATGCAATTGTTCTCCGACAGAAAAAATGCAGCATTATTAAGGCTCTGAGTGCTAAATGCTCTCTGCGAAAATAATCGCTGTTCAGGACGAGAATCATACGTAACCCGTGAAGCAGGATTTCCTTTATTTTTTAGCAGTGGTAAATACATATACAAGTACGAACTACAGAAATCATGACACACACAACTTTTGCGGACACATCACGGCCTACACACCTTTTAGAGACATATCACATCAAACACAACCTTTAGAGAAACATCACGGCAAACACAACCTTACAGACACATCATGACACACACATAATTTGCTGACACAACAGGGTAAACGCAACTTTTACGGACAGATCATAGCACACACAACCTCTACAGACCCATCACGGTTCACGCAGATTTTACAGAGACATCACAGCACACACTACTTGTATAGAAATATCACGGCACACACAGAACCTACGGTCACATCACGGCAAACACAACCTTTACAGACACACGACGGCACACAGAATTCACAGACACATCACGGCAAAAACAACCTTTACAAACACATCACCGCATACACAACGTTACAGGCAAATCACGGATTTTGGGTAAATAAACTTTCCTTTCACTGTGACGACATGCTTAGGCATAATTTTCATAAGTCATTGTTGACAGACACGTAATTCAACACAATAACCCAATATCACGTGTAAGACGTGGCAATATAATAATAATAATTATTAGTATTATTAACTGCAATTGGGTTGTCACCCGGTGGCAGTGGTTATTTTACATGTATACAAAACATGAAATCGGTTACTACTGAATTTAAGTCGGGGGGGCTACATGAGAAGCATGTAGTGGCAACTTGGAATCTTGAGAACCATCTCAGCATTTGCTTATAGACACAGTGAAACCAAGAAAAACCTGTGTCGAGGTCCGGTCGCAGGACCTAAAATTTGGTACGTTCGGGAATCGAACCCGAAACGTTACTTTTATAACTCAGCGCTTCAACCGTCTCCGCCACCCTTCCACTATATTTAAGATTTGGGCATATTTTACTTTTGTGCAATAATGAACCTGTCTTACGAAATATAGAAGTGATGTAGGGGAATTTAAGGCATACAATTTAGACAATCGTTAAGTTCAATCAGCAACTGGAGATTTACCAGCGTTAAGTAAACTGTAATCTTCTAACTATGGACATTATATTCTCTGTATATCCCCAACGGAATCAGTCTTTGTACAGTTGAATTTTTGCTACGGAATTAGTGTTATTGTAAATAAATGTCATTGTTTACAAGACTTGCGAGTATTTAAATGCATGTTAAAGCATCAAACTTTGTCATGAGTAAGAATTATGACACTATAGTAAAATTTACAATCAGTCCAATACGTGAGACAAAATTCATGTCTTTTTCCGTCATGATGAATGGCGCTAGAGAAAAATTCGATTAAGGGCCAACAGTTATTCGGCGCCCAAAATTTTGTTTTTAGACATACTGTATGGCACCATATACTGGGAATCTTTCCATCGCAAGAAATATGGTTGGACAAAATATCGGGTAAAGAAAATTCAGCAATATCATAATGCCTCGATTAAAAGCGAACCAACGATCGCAGAGCAGAAACAGCCACAAAATTGACAGTGCATACTTTAAACAGCTCACACCTTAGCGACACATCAGACAGCGCACGCTTTAGATAGAACACACAGTTAAAGGCACAGCCTTCAGACAGGGCACAACTTAAGACAGTTTATACTTTAGAGAAGGCACAGAATATTCAGCGAAATTTTAGTCACCGTACAATTTAGACAGAGCACTCAGTAAACAGCACACGTGTCAGACACGGCATAAGCTATAAAGTGAGATCTTCAAGGGTCCAGATTCTCGAACCTTGAAGGTGGGACAGAGAGTTTGTCCCGAAACGTCGGTAAGGAATTACCACCACTCGCAGATTAATATCCCATAAAGAACACATATCTCTTCTACTTCGTGGCGAAAGCTTGAAATAACGAAACTATACAGTGCTTACAGCGCTGTCTGTACGTTAAATCAGCTTACTTTGCCCGATAGGTTTATTATTTTAATACGAAACCATATAGATTTGATGTGTATTGGATCGAGCATTATCTTGATAACTAAAGAATAAAATCCAACTAGATTCCACTTACTACTTTATTATGCTTATGTTAGGCTCAACATGTTTCGGGCACCATTATGCCCATTATCAGGAGCTCACGACGATAGCGTTGGTTACCATAGAGGTCGTCTGGTTCTCCAGTAGCTGCTGGTTGGAAAGCTAAGTGCAGGCTAGATGGATGAGTGTCCGGACCGAAAGCTGTAACACGTGTTACACCCTTCTGTCCGGACACTCATCCATCCAGCCTGCACTTAGCTTTCCAACCAGTAGCTACTGGAGAACCAGACGGCCTATGTGGTAACCAACGCTATCGTCGTGAGCTCCTGATGATGGGCATAATGGTGCCCGAAACATGTTGAGCCTAACTTAAGTAATAAGTGGCATCTAGCTAGATTTTATTCTTCAGAAACCATACTCGTATAGCTTAGATTTTGTGGTAGGTACACCTCACCATTATTAGACTCAAGCAGTGCCTCCAATTGCTTTCAGGTTTGTAAAGCTGTCATAATAATGTACGTAAAGCAGGAACACTCCAAATTTGAAAGATAGATTGGTGATATTCGGAGACATTAATACATGTCATTGTTATACGTTATGGATCATTATCAATTCCTATGTATGAAAGAAGCAGATGCTTGAATTTGACAAGCACCATGGTTACAAAATTTCACTTCTTTGAAATAAATCAGATATCGTTTCTGGTCTACAGGGTCGAGAGAGACGAGCAATTCACTCTCTCAGGAATCCTCCGGGTAAAATTTAATTGGATGAAACCTGATTTAAACAGACGTTACGTAAGTATGATATAACCATTGCTGCTGCTGTCAGACTCGATATAAATCGCAAACGAATAAAAATTCAATTCGTTTCCGACACGGAACGCAGGGAGAGACCATTACGAAGATTAACACTAAGGCTCCTTAGGGAAGCAAACGATTTTTCTGTAGGAATAATTGGAAATTCCTAAATATGCCGTGTGGGTAAAATGCAAAGTTTTAGAGGGTTAAAACTTATGATACATAAAATTCACACCGAAATTTCAAGGAACGAGTTTATAAAATATGACGACGATTAGAAGACTCCACATTGCACAAACTAGTCTGGTTTATGTGTGAGCTCGCACTATACTTCCCCTTGCCTTCATGCGACACCAATTATCGGAGCTAACTGACGACAAACACAGTTGTGAATGCCGAACTGTATAGACAATCGAACAGTATTTTGCAATCAAACAATAAATAGATTCATTTGGTGCCGACTGCCCTAGTTAATTTCTTACGAATATAATGTATAACCTATATGTTGTCTGATAATTGAAGAATAATGGGACGTAATATCGTAGCCCAGTAACATAACATTTAAATGTACTCAAAATATTTAAGTGTAATAAATTAAATAAATACAGTACAAAATTCCGTGCAGTCAGTAGATTCCCCCCCAAGGACCTTTCGGGGAAACATACTGTCTGCATCTCAAAGTTAGTCATCGTAGTGAGGTTCTCATACCTCACAAAGCAGCTGACAAATGAGGTGTTAATAGCTGACGTTGTGTTGTAGAGTCAATGGGCTTTACGTAAGAAAAGAAGTCTCAGCATGAAGACTGTGACATATGTAGGGATTCCAGGAGATGAAGATGATCTATTCATCCTAAATTTTCATATCGACATAACATCTTATATTTTTATCGCCAAGAACATATTAAAAAGTATATCTTCATCAAGTTGGCCACCGAGCCCACAATTTGCCTCAGGAAGTTGAGAAAGACCAAGAAAGCCAGCCCCCCCCCCCCTTCCTCAGTCAAAATTATTTTTGTCACGACAGAGATTCAAAATGAGTGCCTCCAAAAGACAGTTCAGATTTGTTTTCGTTTTTACCGCCCTCCAAGTGTTCCGCATAACAGCAGCTTGTGTTTTATCTCAATCTATGAAGGTAGACTGGCTTGTAAGTCAAAAGTACTTAGAAACCGTACAACCGACAGATTTTAATTAAAGTTCGCGTGGGGGAAACTTACACCTCATGACTTGATAATTGCTACCAGGCACAAAACAAACGTTGTGCCACTACATGCATGCGAGACAGACTGACGTACACATGCAGTCCCGACACTTCATGTCGTGGTGAAACTTCACATAATGTACTTTTAACGATATATTATGTATAGAAATTAAAATAATAATCCAAGAACGTGAACATGTAACAGTGTTTCTTATTTATGATACTTCTCCTACATGTTTCGGCCCCTATAAGCCTTCTTCAGGGATGCCATTTAGAAACACCTACGTTTACAATAACGTTGCTAAAAATCTACATTTTATACATGTTTAGCCACATTTAAATTGGATAAAATTGCACTTTAACTTCATACATGCACGTCGTGGACAATTTGTTTTTAGAAAATTTATACCTTTGTAAATTACCTCCCTGACGAGTGCCTGTAGTTTTTGGTACACAGCACCAGTTGCAGATTGTGTGTAGTACTGGAAATCATAGACTAATATGTGGTCGAAATCTTGAAAATGTGTGTGCCGCGCAAATTGGTTATATATTTACAATATATAACCAACAAATGCACAATGTATTAATACTAAATTTATATTAAAAAAAACTACATGCTTCGATGTCTCAATGAATCATATTCAGGGATTTGTTTAATACTAAATTGTATCTAAAAAAAACTCCTGTATGTTCCGATGCCTCAGTGTGATACACTGAGGCATCGAAATATACAGGAGATTTTTATATAGAATTAAGTATTAACCTTTAAACGCCTAACGTCAACTATAGTTGGCGTACCGCACTGCTAACCTCCAAAGTTTTATTTTATATATTTATTCAACAAATATAGGTACCGAATATTTTAAACATGGTGTATACTCTCCGTTTTTTTCTCTTCAAAATACAGTTTGTTTCATAACTCTAACTTGTTTGGTTCCTGTATTATTCACATTTTATATACAGGTGTGCTAAAATTAAAAAAAAAATAATTCCGGCCCCAAAAGGTTAATATACAAGAATATTGGATTTTTTGGCTATAAGTTGTGAACACGTGACCTGAGATTTTCTGGTCTGTTTAGACCTGGAAGTCTCAAAATCAAATCTTACGCAGAAAAAATAAAATAATAATTCGCGTGAAAAAAGTCTTCTTGTCTTTCTTTAATCACGCGTTGCCAAAATTCAAAAGCAGACCTGTATCCCCTGACTTCAAGGTCGAAGCTAATTGGTTGAAATGCGTCTCGCCGCAAGCGTAAGATACTATATTGGCCAGCCGATACCCAATCTGTCACACGATTCCCGCACCCTTCCTCCACAAGCCACCCACCAGCAACGACCATTGCTAAGCAGGGGGCCCAAGTTAGGTATTCGCAGAGTGAGCAGGACGGTCGTTGACTCCGCCAATGTTAAACTTTATAAAAAAAAATCCGAGTTTTAAATAAAATCTTGAACGGGCGGATGCAAGTCTAAAGCAGTACTTGGCATAAAGTACCTTAACTGACACAAAGGTTATACTGGATATTTTCCAAAGTTTAGTTTTATTTTGTTAAAAATGTGGGTTGGGGAATAGCTGTGCCTCCAGTTAGGTTTATATGTAAATAGACCAACTATTATTATTCTGGGTCTTCTACAGTAATGTCACTGTTAGGTCAAGTATTTTAGACATGATCGAAGAGCAATGGACCCAGAATAGTACGTTTCGCAATTTTCTATTTTTAAGTCCGATTTCATAGCTGCGAAAATCTCCTGTTACCTCCATCATATCCCTCCGTCTCCCTGTCCGTCTTAAGTACATAACAGCGCCGATCGCACTGGACGGATTTCCGTAAAATTGTATATTGGGACTTTTTTTTTCAAAATCTCGCGAGAAAATTCAAATTTGGTTAAAATTGGACAAAAATATTAGGCACGTTACTTAATGACTTAAGTACTGTCAATTGTTGCCAGTCGAATTAAATCGCTCTAAGAATCCTCAGGCTGTTAGCCCGTCCGTCCTTCCATCCGTCTATCCATCTGTCCGCATGTATCAGCGCAACTCCTACTGGGGAAATTACGTCATATTGGATATTCGGAATTTTTATAAAAGTCTGCAGTAAAATTCAATTTGTTTAAAATCGGACGAAAATATCTGGTATTTTACAGGAAGACCTAATTACGTTTCATTGTCGCCGGTGAGAATACAGCTTCATAAAACGACTCTCTTCGAGTACTGTGGTATCAGGCTGTTAGCATTGCCAGGGAGGTAAACACATTTAGGGAAGTAACTATGACGTTACATCAAACACATCTAGGTACATTGCCTATCTTCCTTACCTGACGACGGGAAGACAACCAAATTAAAAATAACGTGTCTTAACAAAAAACCAGATAAAGAAAAAAGTCTAATATATGCCACAGTTTAATGACGCACCTTCGTTACATACCCGTACACTTAAACATTTCTACTTCTGTAAATAATCAGGCTTTCCACTAACGACGTCGAGCGTTTTCCACGAAAAACCAAATTGTGGCGTTAAGTTTGTAAAGGGGCCGCTTGTACAATGGGGTTGTTGGTTGGTTCCATGTCTAATTGCTTCCAATTCAGTGGGCGGCTGTGGGTGTGTTGACACACCGTGCGTAACCAAAACCGCACACTTGCACGCTCAGGTCGATCACTGGTTGCGATCCACGTGAAACATATTTACTGGGCAGGTACCGTGTTCGGCTACGATTTGAATGTTTTAACGTTTTCATTCTGAAACTTAAATGTACGACACGTGATAGTATCATTTTACATCAAAACGGAAATGTGAATATCATTTAATGATTCTGGCGTGTTTGCCCACTGTTGGTTAATGAATAAAACACTTCCTCGAAACTTGCACTTGTTTGCTAAAAATTTGTCTAATACTTCTTTACAACTTTTATCTCAAACTCTTATTGCGCTGAATAATATGCAACGAAATTTATGTCGAAACTCGCGCAGAAGAGTTTGGTTTTCTTTATTTAAATTGTAATTAATGCTTGGTAAATTTTGCCCCAAAACTCAGGGGAGTCAAATTTTCGTTTAATTCTCAAATAGAAACTTTCACGGAAATTCCGTCGGGGTTCTCAAGGTGTGTTACTCGTACAGACGGAGAGAAAAATTGATTTTAATAGGTTCTGAGCAGAAAAGAGAGTTGATTGAGGCACTGTGCGACAAGCCAGAATGTAGTGGTTTCTGTTCCCCATAGTGTCGTTGGAATTTTTCATTAGCTTAATTTTTCCGACCTTACGATAGCCCTGGAGTTTACTCAGCCTGTAACAGAGATGAGTACCAGGGTTATTTTACAGGGCTAAGGGAGTCCTGTGCTTAGGGCTGACAACCTTACCACCTTCATGTGCCGAGTGTCTGGAAATCTGGGGGCCTCAACCTACTGGAATTCTCAGGGATTGTCTAGACCTGTACAGAGATTTCTTTTACATTTTTAAACTTACGCAGAAAACAGAACGTAATAGAATTTGACAACATGTATCCCTTCCAAACAGAGAACATTACATAGAGGTGCAAAGAATAATTTTCATCTTGTTCTGTGAAAAGTTTCATTAAAGCAAGGCACTTAGCCATTCTGTCTAAGGAAGACTGTGACGACTTGCATGTTCATGCTCTTATAACGTACGTATATAACAGGCTGACGCAGTTTTCTATTTTATTTTTAGGACCGTATATTTAAATGCTGCGTATTTTGAAGAACTCTTCCGTCTTTTAGGTGGCATGAAACTATGTCTCTTGTCACTTGTCACGGCTTGTAATGGGGCCACTTTCCATCCCTGGTATTTGGATGCATATAGAGCTGTAGCAGAAGAACAGTGAAAAGATAAATGTCGAAATTCTATCAGCCAATTTGCCCACTTTAAATCTCACACGAAATGCCCTGAAATTGAACCCATTACATCTCTATGAGAAGGCAGCGACTAAGGACACGAAATATAGTGAGGCCATCGTGACTCCAGCAGTAGAAATGTTGCACAAAGATTCGAAAATTATGATATGATACATGTATATTCAACGAAGGTCTGTCTGCAATATGAAACTAATTTTGTTCAACACGGACTGAAAATCTGGAAAATAGACCCATGTTGTACTTCTCATTTCACATAAATTATGAGTGTTTTGGCTACGAAGTCTGTTGTCTTACGGTACGTGACGCGGTGTAGACCAGCAGAAAGTTACCAAAGTCTGGAAAATACCTTATGACTAAAGCTTCAAAGTCTTGTTTGAATTTTAAGGCTGTAACTTCCTCTAAATCATCGGTAAATACTATACAGCTTTATTTCCTAGAAACGATAACATATATTAAATTTAAGCAAAATATCATTTTTGTGGACGAACCTGTAGTCCAGTAACAGTGACGATTAACACTTTTGTCAGGTTAAAAATAAGTTTAAGTGACAGGATCGAACTGCAGAGAGTTTGACAATGACACACTCTTCCGTTCTTTTTGAGAGTCTGTGTTGTTGGTGAGTCTGTGAAGTTGGTGTCACTGATCACTGTGGTCGCATAACAGCCTCGACAAAAGATGTAGCCAATTTACTGGAGTGTTGCAGGCTCTGTGTTTTGGATGGATGAGCGGATACATCAGATGTCCAGTGTTCGGACGAAGGGTACAGAATTTGATGAGCAGGTCATTCTCTTCTCTCCCCACGGGGCCGACGTTTCTCGTGGAAACCAATTCCGGGGCCTTTATAGGGATCACTAGAGGTTGAAAGTAATTTTGAAAATTTCAAGCCAATATTAGCGAGGCTCGTAGCCTGTCTTGAAGTTGAGTTCAACATCAAAGAAAGCGGTGGTCAGTGTGTGGGGAAAGCGAAATGACTAACTTAATTGCAATGCGTTGCGATACTTTACACGCTTAAACCCAATTAAGTAACATTTAAAATGTAGGTTTTGTCTTATGTAAAACGAAGAGCATGTCCGTTACAAAAAATCTGTGGTATTTATTGTGACAAATGATGGCTTAATCTGAGTGGAACAAAAATTCCAAAAATAGATTCTGTGAATGTTATTTCGTACTTGGTTACTTAAAGTCATTTCCTCCATATGCATGGTTCAAAAAATTATTCCAACATTTTAGGTCGAATCCTTCGCTGAGAATTTTCGCTCAAGCTATTAAGCTTCAGATGTGAATTACAGAGCTACTGGGTTTGAAACTCGGCCGTAACATCCAGACTGGCTTCTCCACGGTTTTTCCTATTCCTTGCATGAAAACGCAGCAATACTACGTGAAATAGAATAAACTGTTACTTTCAATTCACTCCATTTATTTATTTATGATCAATTAATTACGCTCTCAATGGCTCAGGCCGTAGGAGTGCAGAACTGAAAGGGGTTACTGACTGCTTTCTGTTCTGTACTACTAAGGTCTGAGACATTGAGAGTGTAATCAATTAAACATAAATAAATAAATAAATGGATAAAGGTAAAGTAATATTTGAAAATTACATTAACATCTTATAGCAATTTAATATAGGGGTGTTTCTCCAGCTGGAAATTGGAAGAGTGGTTTACCCAAATCATAACAAAATCCTTAGTGCAATAAATCTGCTACAGAGTCTTCGGAATTTGTTATATTTTTTGAAAGAACAAGAAAACTTGTCAATATATGCAAACTTTTAAAAAAGCCAGAGATATGAAGCCATCGATAACTTTGTTAAAAAAAAACATTGTTTGGAAAATGTGGGTCATAAGAAAGTTTTAAAAAAGGTTGATACATGAAACTGAGTTAAGGTCGTAAGATCTTGTCAGATAATTTAGAGAAAGGACAGATCAACTAATAATACGAGGGGGTGCTGATAAGTCCTTAGCCCGACCAGGAAGAAACAAGCTACAGCGACCAAACTCGGAATTTATTCAACATACTCCCCACGAAGCTCAATACACTTCTTAGCCCGTTGCTCTAACTTTTGCAAGACACTCAAAAAAAAATTAAGAAGGTTGTCCGTCCAACCAGGTCTCCACGGCAGAAATGACCTCCGCGTCGGAAAAAAAAATAACGACCTTTCAATTATTTTTTCAGTCCAGGGAACAGGTGGTAGTCCGACGGCGTCAGATCCGGAGAATAGGGTGAGTGATCAAGACATTCGAAGTCCAGGTAGGCCATTTGATTTCAGGGTTGCAAGTGCCTGGTGAGCCAGGCCGTTGTCGTGAAAGAACAAGACCACATCGGTGAATATCCCGCGGCGTTTTTCCTACAAAATGTCCTTCACTTGCACCAGCAGAGATGAGTAATAATCCGCGTTGACAGTTTGGCCCTTTGGAAGATAATCAGTGAGGAGGATGTCGTCTTGATCCCCAAAAATTCGGGGCGAGAAATTTTCCAGCGGCTTTTTGCACTCGGAATTTTTCGGGGCGGGTTGAACCGCTGTGCCGCCACTACATTGATTGTTGCTTTGTCTCCGGGCCATAGTGATATAACCAGGTTTCGTCCATGATCACCAATCGCGATAGGAAATTATTTGGATCGCGCCGAAAAAATTCCAAAACTTGCTCAGATGACTGACACCGTTGACGTTTTTGATCCGCATTCAGGCTTTTCGGGACCCACTTCGCGGAGACTTTCCGCATATCCAAATCTTCATAAATGATGGACCCAACCCGCTCACGTGAGATGCCCAGTTGCTCAGCTATTGATTTAGTCGAAATCCGGCTGTCCTCCAATATTAGGTCGTGAATGTGATCAATAATCTCTGGGGTGGTCACTGTTTTGTGTCGTCCAGGACGAGGCGCATCACGGGTGGAAAAATCACCACTTTTAAACTGGGCCACACAGTTTTTGACGGTGGCATACGATGGAGCATGTTCCCCTAATGTTTCTGTCAGAATGGCGTGAATTTCCTTCGGCGCCTTGCCTCGCAGAAGAAAAAAACTTGATGACAGCTCGCGTTTCGATTTTGTTGAAATCGCGCGTCACCTAACATGCTTCCTTTCAGTCTCTGTGACAAGAAAAGACTTGCAATTCTGCACATGAAGAGACACCTCTTTCCAACGACACATCGATTCCGTCCTACGACATCGGGTATTACGTCGGGCTAAGGACTTATCAGCACCCCCTCGTACATAATAATACATTTAGTTTTGGCCTATAAGAAATTCGTTTACCCACTCAAAATTCTCAAAAAATAAATCTTTATAGAAGAATGCAAAATGCTCATTATACTTACTTACTCCATTGTGCAGAGTCCTTCTTGAGAAGCTAACTGGTTTGCAGCTAGTCAAGAAATTCCCCGCATTTCATGGAACCCGAAGGTTCATTACCGTACTCACAAGCGTCCGCCACCTGTCCCTATCCTGGGC